>Ga0172378_10000293_pt1 | contig 42947 bp, 53 predicted proteins | sample GrowelOW332metaG_FD_119755 | JGI IMG/M metagenome (GOLD analysis project Ga0172378, IMG submission 119755) | Groundwater microbial communities from an aquifer near a municipal landfill in Southern Ontario, Canada - Pumphouse #3_1 metaG | ecosystem: Environmental > Aquatic > Deep subsurface >...
GCACTTCCAAGTTTTACTGTTCTTTCTGCATATTCTACTTGTATAATGTGGCCGTCTGGAGCAAAAGTTGTGGCTGCTCTATCATAGCCCATTTGTTGATGTTGTATATCGTCCATAATATGATTAGGTTAAATTTAATATTTAAAAGTTTTGGTATAATTATTCTTTCTTAAGAGTAATTTCTATTGTAGAAACGCAGACTTTTTTCTCGCCTTCACGCTCGAATTCTTCAGAGTCGGTTACTATTTTCGTTATTTTTACCTTTTGTTCAGTTAGAAATTTTCTTTTTGCTACTTCAACAACATCTACTGCTTTTGAAATAAATTTTCCTCTAGCTTTGATTATAACTTCGTTAGCTCCATTATTGAATTGAACCATTACACTAGTTACGTAATTCATAAATGGTTTTCCACCAATCATTACAGAATTGTCATCCTTTTTATCCATTTTATTCCTTTATTAACTTTTTATTCATCTTACTGATTCTACCTGTATAACCGGCAACTTTGTTTCTTAATCTTTTACTTGGTAAAGTGTTTCCTAAAGATTTTTTATTAAATTCAAAACTTTCATCAAAAGATTCTGGTGTAGATTCTACTAATTGTCTTGCCGTTCTTTTGATTAATGTTGATTTTATTCTTCCCATTCTAACTTTAAAAAAATCTGCTTTATAAGCATTTTGGTATTATTAAGTTAAATTGCACCTAATTGTCTTAATTTCTCGTTTATAGCATCCAACTCAGAATCTATTTCAGTTTTCAAATCCACTTTTTCCTCTTTTTGTTTTGATTCTTGTTTTTTCTCGACGACATCGACCTTCTTTTCTTCTTTTGGTATTTTAATTACTGGTAATTTTGCTTTCATTTCTCTTAAAGAAAATGCTATTTTGTTTAGAATTTTTTTTATTTCTATTTTAATTATTTCTTCTTGTTGACAGTATTCTACACATTTTAAAGCGTAATTTCTAGAAATTAAAACACTTGATTTGGAAGACAATAAATCCATTTTAGCTGTTTTGTATAATTCAGGATCTAAGGTATAAAATATTGGATTACTTTCAACCTCTTTTTGCTTTTTTTTAGCAACCATTTTAAATCTCCCCAAAAATATCAGAATCAAATTTTGTCAACTTTTGATTAATTTTTTTCATTTCAGTATCCCAATTACTGATTTCTTGTATTTGTTTTGTTTTCACATCTCTTAGCAAATCAACTTGTTTTGATAATTCTCTTATTTGTCCTTGGATGTCGGATAATGCATTCTGTAATACACTAAGCTTGTCTACTTTTACGAATATATTTTGCTTTTGTAATGGCGAAGATTGCGAAACAGGAATTTTTATATCATATTGATAGTTTGAAGATTCTTCTTCGTTACTTTCATCATTAATAACTGATTTTATCATATTTTGATTTATATTATCTGATTGAGAATTGTATGTCTCCCCAATTAATGATTTGTTTTGTGCTTTAGAATCATCTCTTTTTATCTTAAACAAAGCCATGATATTTTCTGATTTTCTATCTTTTTAAATACTTATCTTAATTTTATAATGACTACATGAGAAAAACAACTAAAACAAAAAAATATTTTAAATTGCACTCAATTGCTTTAATTTCTCATTTATAGCGTTTAACTCATTATCTATTTCTGTTCTTAAATCCACTTTTTCTTCTTTTGGTTTTGATTTTAGTTTTTTCTCGATAATTTCAGTTTTCTTTTCTTCTTTTGACAATTTAACTGTTGGTAATCTTGTTTTTACTTCTTTTAACAAGGATGAAATTCTCTCTAGAATCTTTTTTATTTCTGTTTTTATTATTTCTTCTTGTTTACAATACTCTGTACATTTCAATGCGTAGTCTCTAGAAATCAAAATGCTTGACTTGGAAGATAGTAAATCCATTTTAGCTGTCCTATATAATTCAGGATCTACAGTATAAAAAATAGGATCACTTATAATTGCTGAGTTTTGCTTTTTTTTAGCAACCATTTTAAACTTCTCCAAAAATATCAGAATCAATCTTTGTTAACCTTTGGTTAATTTTTTTCATCTCAGTATCCCACTCATTAATATCTTCTATCTGTTTTGTTTTTGTATCTTTTAATGTTTCTACTTGTTTTGATATTTCCCTTATTTGTCCTTGGATTTCTGATAAAGCACTCTGTAATGCGTTGAACTTGTCAATTTTTACAAATATATTTTGTTTAGATGGAATTGGCATTGCATTTTGATATTTTGGGTCCATTTCTTTTTCAGCACTAAATGGTTCACTACTATAATCATCTGAAGAATCATCGTTTATAGCAGATTTTACTAATCTTTGATTAAAATCGTCTACTTGTGAATTTGAATTTCCTGCTAATGATGGAAGTTCGTGAGCTTCCTCTTCGGAGAATTTATTTTGTAAAGGAGGTAATCTTGATGCCGATAATGGTAATTCTGGAATATTATCTCGTGATTTGAACAACCCCATAACCATTTTTATTTTTGCTTCTTTTTAAACACTTATTTTAATTTAAAAATGACTACAAACTCAAGAATGAAAATATTTAAAAAGAAATATACATTTTGTAATGTTATGCAGGATAAACTTCTATATAATTTAGTTGAAGATATTGCGGGTGAGGGTAATGGTAGAATTGTTGAAATGTTATTTAATAAAAAGGATGTTAATGAATTTTTGATTGCAAAAAAGATGGATTTAACAATCAATCAGGTTCGAAATATTTTGTATAAACTTTCAAATTTCGGATTAGTCTCTTTTATAAGAAAAAAAGATCAAAAAAAGGGATGGTATATTTATTATTGGACATTAAATAACGAAAAATCTCTGGCATTAATTCAAAATTATATGAGAAAGAAGATTGATGCATTAGAGGAACAATTGAATAATAGAGAAACAAAAAGATATTATACTTGTCCATATTGTCATATTGAAGTTAGTGAAGATGTTGCACTTGAAAACGGATTTAGTTGTGATGAGTGTGCAGAAATATATAAATTAACCGATAATACTCCTTTTGTTAGAGACATAAAGTCAAAAATAACACGATTAAATAACGAAATTACAGAAATAGAAAAAGAATTAGATGACGTAAGAGAAAAAGAAAGAAAGAAAATAGATAGACAAAATAAAAAAATTGCAAGTAAAAAAGAGGAGGAAAAGAATATTAAAAAGTTGGCGACTGCAAAGAAGAGAAAAGAAACAATGGATGCCAAAAGGAAAGTTTTAGCAGAAAATAAAACTGATATAGTAAAGAAGAAAACCTCTACAAAAAAAGTACCTGTAAAAAAAGTATCCGTAAAAAAAACTCCTGAGAAAAAGACTTCTACAAAAAAGAAAAGCGAGAAGAAAGCATAAATAAACATTGAGACTATATACGTGAAAATCCCAAAAAAAATTTTAGATAGTGCGACTAATAAGTTGATACTTACTAATGTAATTGTATTTCTAGTTGTCTGGATTTTATCTCTGTTTTTTAAAAAAACTATTATTCCATATCTTGCTTTGCAACCTTTAGCAATAATCAATGCACAATATTTGTGGACTATTGTAACTAGTATGTTTGTTCATTTTAGTTTATGGCATTTATTAGTTAATATGATTTCTTTATATTATGTTGGAAATTTTATTGAAAAAATAATTGGGAAAAGAAGAATTCTTTGGGTATATCTTTTATCTGGTGTTTTTGCATCGTTATTTTGGACATTAGTTTCTGGATTTTTTGGAACTGGATTTTTTATTAAAATATTTGGAGATCCTATTTCATTTGGAGTGGGTGCATCGGGTGCTGTTTTTGGATTAGTTGGATTATTATCTATACTTACGCCAAAAAACAAAATTTACATGATTGCAGGACCTTTAATTGCTATAGTTATAGAATATATATTAATGGGAATTTTGCCTGAAACTTCGGCTTTGATGATAATTATTGATTTACTTATTTCTGGATATTTTATTTTTTGTGTTATTTGTATGTTTGATCTTAGTGGAAATATGAGAAAGTTTTGTGTTCCTCTAATGTTAAATATGTGGATGTTACCCCTTGTATCTATTATTCCTCTAATAATTGTATGCCTATTCGTAGATTTACCTATTGGAAATATGGCTCATCTTGGTGGATTATTATTTGGTGTTCTATATGGTTTTATTCTAAAAAAGAAATATCCAAAAAAATCAAAATTAATTTCTAAAAGATTTGAACAAAAATGAGAAAGAATAGAGTTAAACAATATTACAAAGAAAGTTGGAATTTAATAAAAGAATCAAAATGGTTTACCGTTTTTGCATTTGCTTTGTTTTGTTTTTGTTTTGTTTTGGGATTTATTCTTAAGATATATGAGACCGAATTATTGGAAATAATAAATGAAATGTCTGTTAATTTCGACGGATTGAATACTTTTGAGATTATTTTAAAAATCTTTTTTAATAATTCTAAATCTAGCTTTATGTCTATTATATTTAGTATTGGTTTACTTGGGAGTTTAGGAATTTTTACTTCAATATTTAATGGTTATTTAGTTGGTTTTGTTTCTCGAAAATCCGTTGAACTTAAAGGTTTAAGTGTTCTTTGGAGATTGATTCCTCATGGAATATTTGAATTAACCGCAATTTTTTTATCTATTGGACTAAGTGTTTGGTTGGCATATCAATTTATTGAAAATTGTCTTAAAATAAAAGAAAAAAGAAAAAAACTTCTTTGTATTATCATAACATCTTTGTTAATTATCCCACTTTCTTTTTTGACAAGTATTGGAAATAAGGTTTATGGATTAATTTATTCTGGAATAGTTATTTTATCAATTATTTTTGCTATTGCTCGTTGTAAAAATAACAAAAAAATGAAGAAATATATTGTTAGTGTATTGAGAACATTTTTTATTATTATTTTACCATTGTTATTAATTGCAGCATGTATCGAAGGTATACTAATACTAATATTACCCTAAATCCTTTCTAGAAATTTTCTTACTTCATCGATTGTTTTACATTCTGAGATCCATTGTGGTCGTAAACTTGTTTCTATGTTTCTAAACATCCAGTATACGTGTTGATTAATCTCTGTTATTGATTTTCTTTTTTCATATTTTTCATATAATTCTAAGAATTCTAATATTTGATTTTTTACGTTTTCATTGTTGTATTCAAATTTTTGATTAAAAATCCACGGAGAATGTTGTGCTTCACGTCCAATCATAACAAAATCACAACCCGTTTTTTTTAATAACTCTAAACCTTCCTCGTACGTTGTAATATCACCATTTGCAATAATTGGTATACTTACTTTTTCTTTTATTTGTTTCATTATTGTCCAATTAACCTTTTTAGCGTATTTTTGTTGTACTGTTCTTCCATGAACAGCAATTGCTGCAACTCCACAAGCTTCTAACATTTGACATACTTTTACTGCATTAATATTTTGGGCATCGTAACCTATTCTTATTTTGCATGTAACTGGTTTAGAAACCTCTTTGACTAATTTTTTTATTATTGCTTCTAATTTTTCTGTATCTTTTAATAACGCACCACCGCAACCTCGGTTAACATATTCTTCTAGTGCGCAACCTACATTAAAATCGATTATATCTGCATATTCTTCTATTAGATGTGCGGATTTTATTATATTTTCTATGTTAGAACCTATTAGTTGAATAGATATTGGTCGTTCTGATTTTTGAATATTAAGTACTTCTTTGATTTCATTTTTAGTTTTTTGAGCTAGTAAATCAGCGTCATACATTTGTGTATAAATTAATCCTGCTCCATTTTTTTTACATAATAGACGAAAAGCAGTACAATTTACCGCGGCCATGGGAGCCAATATAAAATCATTTCTTATAGAAACATTACCAATTTTTTTGTATTCCATATAAAAATATTATTTACTCTAATTATAAGTCTTTTTAGATATTAAACGCGACCTATGTTTTTTTATATATATTCCAACCACAATCCCTACACAAAGAATTAATACGAAAATTAAAGATGTTGATAATACTCCTAGGTTTTTGCTTTCTCCAATCACATTTCCTGTTAATGTTAAGTTCATAATTGCAACTCCCATTAATGGAATTGTTAATAAAAACATAAATACTGTTTCTAATTTATTTTTATTTGCTAGATGTTTTTGATATTTTTTCTTTGCTTCAGGGGATAAACTTTTGAAATATGTTGTTTGATTATACTTCACTATTTTACCATCTTTTGCAGATATTTTTTGTTCTACATGTATCAATCTATCTATTAAATCATTTTCTAAGAAATCTTGCTTACTTTTACTTATTAGAAATCTTTTCTCCACGTATTGTTATATTTTTTTAGATTTAATTACTTTTTGTTTAATGTTATCTGGTTAACTTAAAAAATGAAGAATTGAATTTTTTATTTTACTTTTCTATTTGGGTGAATTCTTTTTGGTGATATTTCTCCAAAGTAATTCATTTCTTTTGCGTCTTTTATTTCTTCTATTACATAAAATGCATTTGGAGCAAGTTCTTTTATTATTTTTGTTATTTGTTTTTGCTTTTTTCTATTAATAACAGTCATTATCACCTTCGCTTTTCCTTCTCTTCCCTGTGCATCTGTTATTGTTAATACAAATTTGTCTTTTTTTAGTTTAGTTACTAATTCTGTTATGTCAGATGTCGTAATAATTCTGACAAGGATTTTCCCTATCGAAAGTTTATCTTCTATTAATATTCCAACTAATGTACCGGCCGAATAACCACAAGCATATGCTATGTATAACCAAAAATTAGTTAGATTACTTAGTATTTGTTGAAAGGCTACCAACCAAATCAATACTTCAATAAAACCAATGAAAGGAGCTAAGATCTTTTTACCTTTAGATATAAATATAATTCTTATTGTTCCTAGGCTTACATCACAAATTCTAGCAAAAAAAATTAGTAAGCACATCAATGGTATACTCAAATCACCTAACATAAAGATAGTAGACCTACATTATATTTAAAGTTTACCTTTAATCCCGTAAAAATAGTCGTAAAAAATAAAATAAAAATAAATTTATGTTTCGCACTTACTTTTTCTTTGCTGGTGCTTTTTTAGCAGGTGCCTTTTTAGCAGGTGCTTTTTTTGCTGGTGCTTTTTTTGCTGCCATAATAAATTTGATTCATCAACCTCCTTTTCATAAATTTCATTAAATAGGAAAATGAATTCCTATAATTATTTTATATCATTCTAATTTATAAACTTTATCTTTTTGTCGAGAATTTTTTGACTTTTTTGAATTTCAAAATTTTAAGAATTGAAAGTTTTCTTTCATTTATCGACGAGAAATAGAAAAAAGCAAAAAAAGTATCAAAAAAAATATTTTTGAAAAATTTTTATTATACATTACATTTAAAATCTAAAATATACAGAAATTATTATGAAATATTTTTTTATTTTGGGAAGAAACCCTAAATTGTCTCGAGAGGAAATAAGATCTTACTTAGGAAGTCGAAGAATTAATTATCAAGAAATTCTTTTCGAAAGTAATAATTTGGTTTTAGAAACCAATTTTAAATTTAATATTGAAGAATTTGGTGGTATTATTTCGTTAGGAGAAGTCTTTTTTGATGGAAGTAGAAAGGATTTTGAAAAATATATTTACTCAAATATTATTGTTGACGAAGATAAATTCAATTATTCAATTATTGGGAATGTCGAACCGGATGAATTACGAGACTTATTCAAAAAAAACAAACAAAAAGCCACATTAAGACATGGCAGACAGAAATTGAAATTCCAAGATGGAACATCCGACTCAATTGTTAAAACAAAATATACATTTTTTCTATATGAAAGTAATAAAATTGTTTATTTTGGACAGGTTTCTCAAAATTTTGATTCAAAAAAAATAGAATTTAGAGATATGAACAAGCCTGTTAGAAGAGAAGAGTTGGCAATTTCTCCTAGGTTATCAAAAATTTTAATTAATTTAAGTGGTGCTAAAGAAAATAATTTAATGTTGGATCCATTTTGTGGTATTGGTGGTATATTACAGGAAGCATTAATTAAGAAAATTAGAGTTGATGGAAGTGATATTGACTTCAAGGCAATTGTGGATTGTAAAAAAAATCTTAATTGGATTAAAGAAAAGTATTCTATTGATACTAAATATCTTGTTGAGAAACGAGATGTTAAGTCATTACCTTCAAAAATATTTGATGCCATTGCAACGGAAAGTCCTTTAGGAGAAATTGTAACAAAAAAATTGGATGATCAAAAAGCAAAGAGTTTTATTATGAAATTTGAAAATTTTATTATTCCAGCACTTAAGTCTATGAAAAGAGCAAAAAAAGATGGGGCGAAAATTGCAATAACATTTCCATTTATAAAAAAATATAAGGTTAATATCCAAAGAGTTTGTGAAGAAACTGGACTGAAATTGATTATTTTTCCAATTGAAGAAATTAAACAGAAGCAATTTGTTGGAAGAGAGGTTGTTGTATTCCAATAAATACATATTTAGTCCCATAATATTTAAATATCAATATAGCATTTTCTTGTTATGATTATCAAATTAGACAACCCTAAACTCTTAGCCGATGCCGTTGCAATTATTTCTGAATTAGTTACAGAGGTTAAAATAAAAGTATTAGATGATGGTATGAGTATTGTTGCAGTTGATCCAGCAAACGTTGCTATGGTTATTTTTAAATTACCTAAAGAAAGCTTTTCAGAATATGAAACTAATGGGAACACCTGGGGAATAAATTTAGAAGATTTAAAGAGAGTTTTGAAACGAGCATCTGGTTCTTCTAGTATTATTTTTGAACAAGACGGAAACAAACTGGATATTTCTATTTACGATAAAATAAAAAGAAACTTTATGTTAACCTTAATAGATATTGATTCTGATGATAAAAACGAACCTAAAGTTAATTTTCTATCTGAAGTTGAATTAAATTCTACTGATTTTGTACAAGCTATAGAAGATTGTTCCGTCGTTGCTGAAAGTTGTACATTTGTTTCTGGAGAAAAATTCTTTTTGGTTGAAGCAAGTGGATCTATTAATTCTTTTAGAGCAGAATTTTCTGAAGATAATGCTAAAATTAATGGTGTTTCAAAGGCAAAATATTCATTGGAATATTTAAACAAATTTATTAAGGCTCAAAAAGTATCTAATCGTGTTGTTATTAAGTTTTCTGATGATCATCCATTGAGATTGGATTTTCCTGGAGACAAAATGGGAATTGGTTTTATTTTAGCTCCAAGAATTGAAAACGATTAAAAATATTTAAAAAGAGGATAATTCTTATCTTTTTATGAAGAAAGGTGAGGAAGAGATTTCTATTGATGAGTTATATAGACGTTTGGATAAATTAGAAAAACAAAATTATATTCATGAAGATAATTCTAACCTAAAGACAAAAAAAGTTTTCGTCATTTTAACTGTTTCTTTGATTTGTCTTGGTGTTTTTATTTATTTAACTATAAATAATTTTAATATGTTAAAAAGCGGATTTGCTAGTACAACGGAATCTGTTATTGAAATTTTAACTATTGATGAGGATGCCAATTTAAATGACACATTGGGATTATACGTTTCTATTAAAGGAGCCAAAATTAATTTATCAGATGAGGAAACGTCTTTGAAAAATAATTTAGAAACTAAGTGTACAACAGAAAAAGGGGCCTTGGAAGCAACTGTAAGGTTAGATGAAAAGGCAATTTGTACAAAAGAAAAAACCATTATAAGTGCTGAATTACTTAAAGTAGAAACACAACTAAAAGAGGTTCAAAAAGACTTTGATGATTGTAATGAAAGTCTAGCAGAATATGAGACTGGAGTATAAATGGTAACAAAAGAAAAAAGAAAAAAAACAAAAGAAAAAAAGAACACTATATCTATTTCTAAACAACTAAAACTTGATGAGAAAAAGATAAATGATGACCTTGAAAAAACAAAAAATAACTTAGAACAGAAAGAAAAAACATCAGTCAAAGAATCAGAAATTGAAAAGGAAGAAAAAATGAAAAAAAATATTGAAAAAAAAATTAATTTAATGGATAAACCGATCAAAAAGCATCATATTTGGGGGGGAATTGGAATTATTATAGGAATTATTATTGCTTTGTTGATTATTACTTTATTTAGTTTCAAATATTTAAACTACACAGAACAAGAAAGTTATGTTCAGGGTGGAGAAGATATGGCGAATGCAATATACAAAGCTGTTAATGAAAATGGGGGAGCTGTGATTGAAGTTGGTGGAAATAAAATTATAGTTGCCAAATATGAGAAAGAATTACCTGGAGATAAAATTGTCAAATAATTAATTTTCTTTTCTAATTAAATATACGTCTGTATTTTTTGGAACTTTAGGCATTTTTATTCCTATTTCATCACCTTTTTTTGCTATTTCAATTTTGTTATTATTTTTTTCCATGCTTTCGACTTTTATTCTTTCAATTGATATTTTATCGTTTAGTAAATATATTTCGTCACCAATTTTTAACTCTCCTGCGTGTATTTTAACCAAACCTACGCCGACTTTTGGTAAATATGAATAAACTCGTCCTATATACATTTTCTTTTCTGTTTGTTCTCCATTTTCTGTGTACGAAAAATCGTCAGCAGTTGGTGTTCTAAAATAAAATCCGCTTGAAAATCCCCTATTGTATACCTTTTTTAGTTCTTCAATTGAATTTGTTATTTCTTCTTGAGAAAGTTTTTTGTCTAATGCATTTCTATAAATTTTAGTTACCGTATAAACATATTCCGGAGAACGGTTTCTACCTTCTATTTTGAATGATTTGATGCCTGCTTTTTTCATTTCTTCTATGAATGGAAGTGTACATAAGTCTTTCGCGGACATAACTTTATTATTTTCTAGTTTCAGTTGATTCCCTGCATCGTCTGTTACCGTCCAAGCTCGTCTGCATGGATGGGCACATTTGCCTCTATTCGCTGAACAGTTGTGTATAAATTGAGATGAGAAACATCTTCCAGATATTGCCACACACATTGCTCCATGACAAAAACATTCAACATTTACTATTTTTGATATTTGTTTAATTTGTTTTAAATTTAGTTCTCTTGCTAGAACAATTGTTTTTGCTCCTAGGTTTTTGTAGAATTTAGCGGAACTCGTATTCGAAACGGACGCTTGGGTTGATATATTTATTGGAACGTTGTGTTTTCTACATAAATTTACGACAGATAAATCCCAACAGATTATTGCATCAATATATTTTTTGGCTTTTTTTATTATTTCTTCAGTTTTCTTTAATTCACTATTATATATTACTGTATTTAGTGTTAGATATTTTTTAACATGCTTTTCGTCACAAATTTTCTTGATTTTGGGTAAATCTCTTAGACTAAAGTTTTTTGCTCCTTCACGCATATTAAATCCTTTTACGCCAAAGTATACCGCATCGCATCCGCCTTTTATTGCTGAATATAACATCGGATAATTTCCGACCGGAGATAATAATTCGTATTTCATGTTTTTAATAATTAATTTGTGTTTAATAGTCTTTTTATGAGTGGTTCTATTTCTGTATTAATTTAATAATGACACAACTACAAAGATTTATAAATTAATTTAGGTATACTTTAATATGGCAAAAGGTATTAGCACACTTGAGAAGAACACTTCTGCTAGTTTCGGATATGTAAAAAAAGATGTTTTAATGCTAAACGACTCTTTTAGTGACTTACACGACAAGTTTGAGAAAGTTTTAAGCAGTTATGATAGTATACTCGAAGAAGTAAAAACATTAAAAAAAGAAGTTGAATCTTTAAAGGGAAAAAAGAAAGTTGTAGTAAAGAAAAGAGTTTAATTATTAGTATCTTACCATTACTCTTTCAAAATATGGTTGAGCGATTTCTTTTAATTCATACAAATATTTTTCGGTAGTGTTGGGTTTCTTTGAATATGTTTTATCAATAAAATTCCCATCATGTTTGAAACCTTGAAGAAAATATTTTTTCGGTTTTATTCCTAATGATTTAAACCATTCTCCAATCTCTTTTATATCATTTTTTGTGTGTAAATCCGAAACAACTGTTGTTCTAAATTCGTATTTATCTAACTTTGAAATTATTTTTATTGATTCTTCAATTTTATTTAAATCTATTTCTGTCTGAGTTGTTGAGTTGTATTTTTCTTTAGAATTTTTTATATCCATTGCTACATAATCTATTAATTTTTCCTCTATTAATTCTTTTAATTTCTCTGGGTTTGATCCGTTTGTATCTATTTTTACCAAAAACCCCATTTCTTTTATTTTTTTTACAAAATCTTTTTCAATTGTTAGTAATGGTTCCCCTCCAGTTATACAAACTCCGTCGAGTTTCCCCTTTTTCTTTTCTAAAAAATCAAATATTTTTTCTTCTGAGAAACATCCTGTTGGCTTTCCATTCACTAATTCTGCATTATAACAAAAACCACACTGAAAGTTACAACTAAAAAGAAATATTGTGCAAGCTATTTTACCTGGGTAATCTATTAAGGTGGTTTTTTGTAAACCTAAAATTTTCATTTGATTAACAATTTACTTTGAATGTTTTTCTATCTTTAAATTCTTGAAGTTTCCCGTCGTTCCAGCTTGATGTTGGCCGTAAATATCCGACTACCCTACTCCAAACTTCACATTTTGTCCTACCTCTCATAAAAACACCTCCTTTTTATTTTGAGATTCTGATAGCGAATCGTGTATTTTCGAATCACTAACTGATAATTGATTAATTGCATTTTGATCTTCTAATGCGATTTCCTCGTCACATTTTGGACAGTATTCATGTTCTCCTGGAAGATAACCATGAATCGGGCAAATGGAAAACGTTGGAGAAATTGTGAAATACGGTAATCTGTAATTATTTGCTATTTTTTTGACTAATTCTTTTGCTGATTCTGGGGTGATTTTTTCTCCAATAAATGTATGAAACACTGTCCCACCTGTATATTTACATTGTAATTCATCCTGGGAGTCTAATGCTTCAAATACGTCGTCGGTATAATCAACTGGTAATTGAGAAGAATTTGTATAATATGGTTGAGCTCCTTTTTTGTAAGACTCCTCATTCGCACAAATTATTCGTCCAAATTGTTTTTTATCTAATCTTGCGAAACGATATGTTGTGCCTTCTCCTGGAGTTGCTTCTAAATTGTAAATACTATCAGTTTCTTTTTGGAATTCCTCTAATTTAGATCTCATAAAATCTAAAACTCTTAATGCAAATGCTTTTCCATTTGGAGTTGCTATATTTTCTCCTGGCATAAAATTAATTATTGATTCATTTAATCCGAGCAGTCCGATTGTACTGAAGTGATTTTTCCAATATTGTTTATATCTTTGGTTTATTTGTCTTAAATAGAATTTTGAATATGGATATAATCCCATTTCTGTGAATTTCTCGACGGTTTTTCTTTTGATTTCTAGAGATTCTTTAGCTAATTCCATTAATCTTTCTAATCTTTGAAAATAATCTTTTTCATTTATTGATGTATACCCTAATCTTGGCATATTTATTGTTACAACTCCGATTGAACCGGTTAATGGATTTGCTCCGAATAAACCTCCACCTCGTTTTCTTAATTCTGTATTATCTATTCTTAATCTGCAACACATACTTCTTGCGTCTTCGGGTTTCATATCTGAATTTATAAAATTACTAAAATATGGTATACCGTATTTTGATGTCATCTCCCAAATTGGTAAATATTCTGGGTTCTCCCAATCAAAATCTTTTGTTATATTGTATGTTGGAATTGGAAATGTAAAAACTCGACCGGCAGCGTCACCTTCTATCATACATTCGGCGAATGCTTTATTTAACATTTTCATTTCTGGTTCAAATTCTGAATATGTTTCGGTTTGTAATTGTCCACCTATTATTACGTGTTCATCTTTCATATAATTTGGTACTTTCAAATCTAGTGTTATATTTGTGAACGGTGTTTGAAACCCAACTCTCGTTGGAACCGCTAAATTAAATAAAAATTCTTGCATTGTTTGTTTTACTTGTTTGTAATCTAGATTATCATATCTTATGAATGGAGCAAGTAGTGTATCGAAATTACTTAATGCTTGAGCTCCTGCACTTTCACCTTGTAATGTATAAAAGAAATTTACAACCTGCCCTAATGCTGTTCTTAGATGTTTTGCAGGTTTACTTGCAACTTTTCCATTAACCCCCTTGAATCCGACGAGCAATAAGTCTTTTAGGTCCCAACCTACACAATAAGCCCCAAGTGTTCCTAAATCGTGAATGTGAATATCACCTGATTCGTGAACTTTTCTTATTGCTTCTGGGTATACTCTTCTTATCCAATAGTTTGTTATTATTTTTGTTGATATGTAATTATTTAATCCTTGTAAAGAATATCCCATATTAGAATTTTCTTTTACCATCCAGTCATTTAGTCCTATGTAATCTTCTACCGCTTCTATTGTGTCGAATAGACCTTTTACATCTCGTAATTCTTCTCTACTTTTTCTATAAAGAATATATGCTTTTGCAACTTGATCGTGGCCGTTTTTAATTAAAACTTCTTCAACTAAATCCTGGACATCTTCTACACTTGGAATATTATTTTCACCAAATCTTTCATTTAATTTGTTAACGACCATTTTTGATAAAGCATCTGACCTATCTTTATCTTTTCCACCAACCGCAGTTACCGCTTTCCAAATAGCGTTCTCTATTTTTGATTCATCAAAATTTACTACGTCTCCATCTCTTTTTCTAATTTTAGTTACCATTTTTTATCTCCTTTAATTCGGCTTCAAAATCATCTAATGTGTCGAAGCCTTTGTAAACTGCTGCGAATCTTATATATGATACTTTATCAACTTTTTTTAGTTCAGACATCACTATCTCGCCGATTTTTTTTGTTTCTATGTCTTTGTCTTTGGCATATTTGTAAATTTTAGCTTCTATTTTGTTTAGTATATTTTCTATTTCATCTGAATTGAAATTTCTTTTTTCAAGACATTTGAATACTCCACTTTTTAGTTTTTCCCTATTGAATTTTTCTTTCGAGCCGTCCTTTTTCAGAACATATAAATTCATTTCTATTCTTTCAAATGTCGTAAATCTTTTTCCGCATTTTAGACATTCACGCCTTCGTCTCGTAACGGCATCGTTATCTCTCTTATCCATAACTTTCGTTTCTTCATTGTTACAATACGGACATAACATTTTGTTTCCCTCTTGAGTGATCACAATATCTTGTGGTATATTCTTACTTATAACACAATACATTGTGGTTATTAGATTTTTAACACATATTACTTTTTAAAGATTTTTATCTTTTAGTGAGATATTACTGATGGGTTACAGACAATACTTTTAAAGAAACCGAATAATTTTCAAATATCTTTCATCATACTGCAATAATTACAAATATTCCCTCTTGATGGTTGGCCACAAACTGAGCATTTTTTTACAGATGTTTTTGAGTCTTTTCTTAGTTTGGGTAGTAATTTTTGAAAATTTTCAACAATTTTTAGTTTTTGTTTGTTTGATATTTGATCGGTCCAACCTCTTGTTTCTACCCTGTATGTTCCAAATGCACAGGGACATTTATCATATAATATTTCAAATTTATGATCTTTTGCGTATTTTCTTATTTCATCTTCTGGAACAAAAAATAATGGTTTTATTCTTTGTACAAATCCATCTACATTTTTTCCACCGGCTGATGGCGAAGAATTTATTCCAAGCATAATATTTCCTTTTAGAAAGTTCATTAAAACATTTTGTGTTTCGTCGTCCAAATTATGGCCGGTGACTAATTTATCTGCTTTCATTTCAAGCGCAGTCTTGTTTAGAATCCATCTTTTTACTGTTCCACACACTGAACAGCCTGTTAAATTTTTTTTCTTTTTTAAAACTGATTTAATGAAACATATTCCCTGTCCTAATTCTTTTTTAAGGTCTACTATTGTTAATTTTACTCCTATTTTATCGCAGAAGTTTATCATGTTTTTATTGTGGATTTTGCTCCATTCGCCCAAATCTAAGTCTATCATTAATCCCTGGACGTTATAGCCTAGTTTATGAAGAATATATAAAACAGATGTTGAATCTTTTCCTCCAGATAATGCCACTACTACGTTTTCTTTTTTCGTACATAGCCTATATTTTTCTATTGTTTCTTTAACTAATAATTCGATATCCATGTTAGTAAATATAAAGAACTATTTAAAAAACTAATTAACAAGCACCAGATGATGTAGATGTTGTTGTTGACCAACCAAAATATACACTTGGAGTTGCTGTATCTAATTTTAATGTTGAACATTCATTTGGGGCGTTAATAAATCCTGTACATGCACCCTCTAAATATGCAGCTGGACTTCTTCCATAAGAAGCTTGTACTCCGTTGATTACTAACGTTGGAGAACCTTGCACTCCATACTTATTACTTAATTCTGAATCTGCAGCGTAATATTCTTCCCATTTTTTGCTTGTTACACATTCAGTTACTTTCTTTGAATCAACATTTGCTTCTTTCATACACGTTTCTGGATTATTTCCATTTGTTATATATCCATCACTATCAACTACCCCATCTCCTTTTAAGAAGCATTCTAAGTAAGATAAGAATTTGTCATTTTGTTCTTCTCTAATACAAATTTGTCTAGGAGTTTCGTTGTATTCAGGATTGTGCATGAAGTAATGAACATATCTTATGTTAATGTCTGCGTATTTACTCATGTTTTTCATAAATGGTATAAATCCCTTTTCTGCTTGAGTTCCATATGGGCAGTGTGTCATCACAAATAAATCTATTGTTGGTCTTTCTGTTGGAACCAATTGTGATTCTTCGGAAGATGAGTTTGAATATTCTGCGATTATTTGAGTATATTTAACTAAACTTCCATAAACTAAATATTCTCCATCTAATGTTAAATAAATTGGTGCGTATTCCTGTCCTTCAATTGTAACAACAACTGAATAAACCCCGCTATCAATTGTTGTATTCATCGCATCTATTTCTAGGCCTTGAACTTTTGCAAATTCTCTAACTTTATCTTCTATCTCATTAACTGATAATGAGTTAGAAACTGAATTACCTGTAAAACTTAAAATTGTTAAAACAATTAATGCTAAAGCTAAAACTGCTGTACTGATTGCCCACTTGTCTTTAAATAAACCAGAACATTTTTTTAATAATTTTGAAAAATTCTTTTTTATCTTTTGTGCTTTAACTTTGTGTACAACTGGTTTAGATTCTACCTTTGTTGATTCAATTGGTTTCACTTCTTCTTTTTGTTTTTCTTCTTTATGTTCTTCAATTTTTGAATTATTGTTTTCTTCCATTTTATAATAAGGTCTCAATTGTATTTATTAATTCTTGCTTTTCTAATTGTTCACCATTAGTTGTTTTAGAGTATGGTGCTCCGAGTCTGTAATATTTGCAACCGAATACAAATACTGGCACTCCACCTTTGCTGAACTCGCTAAACAAGTTAACTTCTTCATCTTTAATTGCAATTCCGCTTAATAAATCTTTCTTCATATCTTCCCATAAGTAAGCTACAATTTTTCCCTCATTTACATATTGATTTACAACTTCTTGATAAATTGGTTTACTCCAAGAGCAATAACCACAACTGCTACTTGAATACATTCTTATTATTGGTTTTCCGTCTTCATAACAGATTTCTTTTCCACTATCTGAGAATGTTTGTATTTCTGTTGATAGATTCATTTCTGTTTGATTAGATTCTGATAATGAAAATAATTCATCTAAATTAATTAGATTTCCGTAAATTAGAAATTCGCCATTTGTTGTTAAATAAATTGGAGCATAGCTTTCATCTCCAGTTGATGTTTTTACGATTACTTCATAAACTCCGTTTTTTATTGCAATATCCATATCGCCAATATCTAATTCGTTTAGTGATGCAAATTTCGTAATTATATTTTCTATTTCTGTTTTTGAAACCACTTTTGTAGAATCAAATATATTAAACATAAATATTGCGATTAATAGTACTGCTAGAATCATTGTACAAACTGCCCAATTATTTCTTAATAATTTTGGTTTTTTATTCGTTGATTTTTTATTATTCAACTTTTGTTTTTTAGAAGTTTCTTTTTTTACTTTCGCAACATCTTCTTTCAAATTATTCTTTGTTTCAACCTTCTTTTTTACCATATTTTGTTTTATTGATAAATATTTATAAATGTTTTGGGATTTCTTAGAGTTCTAAGAATGCTTTCACCTGATTAATTAATTCTTTTATGTCATCTTTTAATCTATCTTCGTGTTGATCTGATATTTTTTTGTTAATGTAATTGTCGTAGATTCCTCTCATAAAAACTTTTACTGGTTTGTCTTCCCATTTTTCATCGTAATCTTTAACCATATCGGCTGAGAAATCTAATTTTACTTCTCCTTTGTTGGTTTTTTCAGTTCTACCTGCTCGTTCTATTTGAGCGTCATTCATCCCTAGAATATGCCATTTTATTGTTATTGTATTCTTGAAATAATCTGTTACTTTTCTTGATGCTTCCCAAACTATTATAATTTCTTTTCCGAAGTCGGAAGCTTTTTCTGTGTACTCGTTTTCTTTTACACCGTAGCCGTTATCTTTTAACCAACCAAAGCTGAAAGAATACAAATCTTTGTAATTCCAGAATCCCACCTTTTTTATTGATTCTTTGTATACGCTAGTTTTTGTAGCCATTATTTTTAATATGAAATTATTATATATAAATCTTTTTAAAGAATTCACTTACTTGATCTTTTTTACTTCTGCAACTGCTGCGTCTAACTCTGACTCAATTTGAGCGATTGCTTTTTTTAATGCGTCTTTTGGTTTGTCATCTTCTATGTGTAAAACGGGGTTTTTAGAAGGATGTTCTCTTCTCCAAGCTGCTAATTTAACGCCATTATTGTTCAAGTAAACTCTTAGAACTTCAGCTACTGTTAAGTTTCCGATTTCTAAGTCTAGAACATTTTTTTCATCTTTTATTACTTTAATTTCCATAATCAATTATTATAAAGTACATTTAAAAAGGTTTTTGTTGACTAAAAATGTTTTTATATTAGTTTTTACTAAATTTTTTATGATAATTCCATGGATTGTAATAATAATTGCAGTATTACTTGTGGTATGTTTTATGAAGCTAGATCATCACGCACATATTTTAAAAACTGTTATTATAATTGGTATTATATTATTACTTGGTTTTTCTATGTATAATATGTTTAAGTCAAAAAATATTGATTATTCTTCTCCAAAAGAAATTATTAACACTATATACATGTACTTTGGTTGGTTGGGGAATACGGTTTCTGAATTGTGGCAAGTCGGTAAGGATACAGTTTCAACCGTTGGAAATGTTATAAAAATAGAAGATAGTGATATTCAGGTGGAAAAAATTGATTGGAATAAGACAAAAGATAGTTGGATTTCATCTATTTTAGATTGGATTAAGAATATTGTAAAATCAAAGTAAAAAATCTATATCCATTTCTAGTGCTGCGATTGGCATTTTAATTTTCCAGTTTCGTAAAACTCTTGGCGAAACTTCACCAATTTCGCCTACTTTTTTGCCGTTTACTATAATTACTGCTCCACGACCATTTATGAATGCTGGATGTTCGTCGTTGTTTTGAATTTCGTATTTTTGGTTTAGCATTTTAAATAAATAGTCTAATATTTGTTTTACATCTGTAAATGTTGCACTTTCGTTGATTATTGAGATTGCTAGTCTTTCGGTTTCTTTGATTCCCGTTTCTTCGGTTTCTTCTTTTGAGAAAACCTTTCCTATTTCAAATATTTTTTGTGGATAAGTAGAGTCTGAATTGTTTGAAAGTATTTCTAATTGGTTTGTTAATAAATCATGTCTTAAAACGTCTTTTTCTGTTTTTGATTTTTCAAGTTCGATAAAATCGTTTAGATTGTAAAATATTTTTTTTATATCTTTTTTTGTTGATAGGTGGAAAGATGAGGTTTCTAGTAAGCCTAATCCTGCTAAAATTTCTGATATTTTTCGTTTTATTATTGCAGATTTGTCTTCGGCCGCTATTGTAGATATATTTGGAAGTATTGGATTAAAATTTTCGTAGCCGTATGCAATTGCAATTTCTTCTGTTAAATCAATCCAGTGTAAAATATCTGTTCTGTATGGTGGAATTAATGCGAAAGTTTCGTTCTTTTTTTGTTCAAATCCGAGTCCCATTCTGTTTAGACATTTTGAAATTTCTTTTTCAGTTAGTTCTAGGCCGAGAATTCTGTTTATATCTTTAATTTTGAATGGCATTTTTTCGAAGTTCATGTTTGGTGTTGTATAATTTTTTTCAGTTTTATCTACAATATTCATTGCATAAATTTTTCCGCCCATTAGGTAAAATGATTCTATTAGGATGTTTAGTGCTTTATTTAGATAGTGTAATTCAGAACCGGAACATTCAATGAAAACATCTTTTGTTTTGTTTGTTACTCTGCCTGTTTTGTCTGAATTTATAATTGGTGGCATACTTAATATTTCGCCGTTCACATCTTCGAAAAATGGGAAAACTTTGTAACCTTTTAATAAATTTGCAAATTCAATTCCTGTTGGATGTTGTTTTAAGATTTGTTTTCCATTTAAAACTTTATCTGATTCTAGTGGTTTGAATTTTATATTTTCTGGAATGTCTGCTTTGAATGTAATTGGTAGTTTTATTTGTTCAAGTGGATAAATTCCTATTGCTAGTTTTCGCCTTTTTCGGCCGATTGAGTTGTGTAATTTTTCTTGGATATCTATTATACTTTTGATTTTTTCATCTGTGAAGTTCATTCCTTTTACGATTGCACAAACGGTGTAAGGTCTTACTTCTTTTACTGATTTGTCTATTTTTACTGTATAGTCTTTTTCTGGTTGGAATATTTTGAAGTCTTGGACTCTTGATTTGCCGTTATATTGATTTATTGCGAGTGCAATGTTTTCTAGAGATAAAAGGTCGGGTCGATTTGGGAAAATTTCGACTGAGACTTCATTTTCGGTCACTTCTTCAATTGGAGTTCCCATATTTGTAATTAACTTTTCCATTGCGTTATTTACTGGGCCGATTTTCTTCTCTAACTCTTTTCTGTCTACTGATAAAATTGTCATATTAGTTTATAGTTTGTGCGTCTTTTAAATGTTTTCGAAAACTAAAAAATTTATATAGATAAAAAAACAATAAAGAGGATGGAATTAAAAAAAGATTTCTGGACAAAAAAAGATATCGAAGAATTTCAAAAATACTTAAAGACGTTTGATAATCCAGCAAAAAGAGAGTGGTCTACAAACATTTTGCAAACCAAAATGCTGGTTTTGAGTATAAAAACGGCGGATATAAAAGAAATAATAAAAGAAATTGGAAAAGGAAACTATTTGTCATTTTTGAACTTCATGGTTTGGGAATATTACGAGAATACCGCAGTAAACGGTTATTTGATTAACAAAATAAAAGATTTCGACACAATGAAAAAATACTTGGACATTTACAGTGCAAAAGCGGATAATTGGGCAACTTGCGATTTGTTAAAATTTGACGTAAAAGAAAACGAAAAAAAATACTTTGATTTAACGCTTGAATACATAAAAAGTTCAAAACCTTTCGTTCGAAGAATTGGAATGTCTATTTTGTTCAACTTTGTATCAAACGACAAATTTGTTGACAAAATTTTTCCCTTACTTGATAAATTTCAAAAAGAAGAACATTATTACGTTAATATGATGAATGCTTGGTTATTATGCGAGTTATTCATAAAACAACGAGACAAAACACTAGAATATTTGAAGAATAATAAACTAAACAAGTTCACAATCAATAAAGGAATTCAAAAGTGTAGAGATAGTTACAGAATAACTCCGGAAGATAAAGAATTATTATTGAAATATAAGGTAAAATGAAAAAGTTAATTGGTTTTTGTGGATTAGATTGCGAAAAATGCGAAGTTAGAATCGCAACAAAAATAATTAAATATTGATTTCTATCTCTCAATATGAAAAAGGTATTACATCTTACGTTTTTGAGGAAGTGGTTCATACAAGTTTTTGAAGGCAGAAAAAAAATAGAATATAGGGAAATTAAACCCTATTGGATTAAGAGATTATTTCAAGAAGATGGGAAACCTCTAGATTATAGTCAGGTAATATTTAGAAATGGCTATTCAAAAAATGCTCCTAAGATGACGGTAGAATTTCTTGGAGTCAGAAAAAACAAAGATTATGAAATTCTTTTGGGGAAGATATTAGCCACAGAAAATATAGATGGACTAAAAAGCCTGTACCGAGGATCGAACTCGGGACCTCCACATTACCAATGTGACGCTCTACCAGACTGAGCCATACAGGCATGTAAATTCAAAATTTCTAGGATTTAATAATTTAATTATATCGTTAACCTTAAAAAAGGTCGATTTTTCTAACAATGCATGAAAAATCAAATTAACGACCACGACGTTTTGGAACTAACAAATAAGAGTCTCGAGAAAATTTTGACAAAAACTAATCTAGAGATACCTGTTATGCCAACCATAATTATTTCTAACGAACCAAATATGATAGACGGATTTAAGTCTTTATCTTATTATAATGAACAAAAAAATGAAATCGGAATTGCTTACGGTGGAAATGATATTTCTTTAATATCTAGAGAGATATATGAAGAAATATTTCATTACATAAGACACATATATTGTCCGACTAGTTATAACGAGAAAATTGCTAGAGCAATAGAAATGAAAGAATTAAGAAAAGAAATTTGCGAGATAAACACAAGGTTAATTATAGAAAAAGAAACTTGTGTAAATAATATTTTAAAAAATTTTATAAACAAGAATTTTTATTCCGATATGGTTGACGAATTCTACGGGTTTCTGGGACAACGGTTTTACGACAAAAATGTAAAATATAATAATTTTTTGAATCATAGTATTGATTCACTTTCAACTAAATCTAAAAATATACAGAACATGATTTCGGCACAGATACAAATTATATGTAGTATTGGACAGAATTTAAAACAATGTAAAAGAGAGAGAAAACAAAAAGAATTACTTGATATATTACAAAAATCTATAGACAAATATTATTATTTAACAAAAAAAGGATATGACACAGAACGACTAAAAAAAATCAATCAAGCACACGAAATTGGATATACTCATGCAAGTAATTTTGATTTAGACAAAATAAACGACTGGGAGAATTTCTTTTCACTTCCATCATTTGAGGTTAGAAAACGATTCTTTTGCAAAAATCCAAACTACGAAAAATTGTAATTCTATAATTAATAATAATATTTATATAAAATAAAATCTTTTATTGTTTATGAATGGAAATGATTCTTTTCCAGAAGAGAACCATGTTTATTTTAAAAAGAATTCTGTGAAAAAAATAAAGGGTATAACAAGAGAACAAAAATATTTTATTACTGAAAAACAAAGGGGCAGATGCGCAGGTTGTGGAATGAAAGTTGAACTAAGCGATGGACACATTCATCATATAAGACCATTAAATAAGGGCGGAACAAACACGACAAAGAATTTAATTCTTGTTTGCTCAAATTGTCACACAAAGTTGCCAGAATAATTTTATTTATCATCTATTGTTAAACCACATCAAATAATCGAATTTCGCTTTCTTAAAATCAGTATCAACATTTTCTAAAACTTTATCAACTAAAGAATTAAAACTTGCATAATCACATTGTTCCCTTAATCTATTTAATGTACTTGGTGTAACTTCTTTTTTGCCTAATTTTATTTTAGCTTTAGATAAATATTCAGGCAAACAGTCATGGACAATTCCGTCATATTTTGCATAACTATCTTTTTGGTAAATACATTTATTGTGATAATAACAATATTTACTTGCAAAAGAAAATAAATTTATTTGCCCGTTATTTCTTGCTAATTCATTTACTAATTCAGGATCACCAGCTTCGACTCGTTTGTCGAAATCTTTTATTCCTATAATAAAGTTTGAAATTTCATCTAAATTAATTTTAGATTTATATTGAGAAAAATGTGTTGAATTTGTTACATCAATTATTGCAACTTTAGTCGCGACTTCGTATAAATCTGTGTTTTTTTTATGTTTATTTAGAATAGTATCAACTATACTCAATTCTTTTCCGTAAGTTTCGTCATTAATAACATCATTATAAACTTTGTCTAACGCTTCGTTTGTAATTTCTTCTATTTTCATAAGTATACCTGAGAAAAAACGTTTATAAAATTTTGTAGAATAAAAAAATAAAAAATTGTTTAGTTATTTAAGCTAACCAAGCTTTCATGTCTTTCTTGAAATTCTCGAAATCTTCGTCGTCTAATGCAATTGTTACGTTTGCAAAAGATACATAATTAACTCCGTCTTCTTTCCAAGCTCCGACATATTCACCGTCAAATAAATCTTTTGTTTCTGCCATTTTACCTCCGGAAATGAATTATTTAATCAGTTTATAACTATTACTATTTAGAAATATCTGCCAACTTTTTTCTTATATTCTATGTATTTTTTACCAAATTCTTTTTCTAATTCTTTCTCTTCGTTTAATATTATTTTATGAGTTAGTAAAATTTGAATGCACAAAAGTAAAAAAATTGGAGCTGAACGAGTCATTATAGAAACTCCAAAAATTGCTATAAAACTAAACAAATATGTAGGATTTCTTGAAAACTTATAAATTCCAGAGTTTATTAGAGTTTTTTTGTTCTTGAAAAAAGTATAATATCCTAAATATGTACAAAATATTGAAAATACATATATTATTATTCCGAGAATTATCATAAAAGTACTTTCTGTCGTGCTCATAAAAAATCCTATAAAAATTAATAAGAAATAAATTATTCCTATTATTAATTCAATTACTACATCAAATCCATGTGAATTAACTTTTGAAAACGTGTTTTTGAAATCTTTATTTATTGCGAGAATAAAAATAGGAAAAAATATAATAAAAATTAATATTCCGTAAATAATCATTTCCTTTAATAATTAATAAACTTTAAAAAGTTATTTTGTTGAGGTATTATATATGGGGCGGTAGCTCAGCGGGAGAGCACATGGCTGAAGACCATGGTGTGGAGAGTCCGACTCTCTCTCGCCCCACTTTTAACATGGATTTTGATAAAAAGGTTGAACGAATACGGAAAGATTATGCTAGTATAAAATATGAATTACCAGACATAGACAAATTAGACGAAGATTTCGGGATATTATCTAGTTTAGATAAATATACGTTTATTTTAAGAGATATTGAAGTAATTATCGCAAAAAAATATTCCCATTATATACAATTTTTTGAATCATTACGAAATCCAAAAAATAATTCACCCATTTTCTTAGCATTTTTAAAGTCGTTTAATGATGATGATCTTCAAGAAATTATGGACATACACAACGAGTTGTCAAAAGAAATAATCAAGAATTGGAAACTTGATGTAGTTTATTCAGAAGAAAACACAGCGAAAACAATTTTAGAACATTACAATAACTGGCAGACACTTAAATTTAGAATATTAAAAATTCTTGAGAAAGGGAATATAGATTTATTAAAAAGGGATAAATCTGAAAATAATTCAAATTACTTTTGTTAAAGAGATTTATTCGTATAATAAAAAATATCAGTGAGAAATAGGCCACATTCTGTTAAACGCTGTATTCAGACCGTTTATGCTAATATCTGACTTAGCCCAGGTAACACTGGTTGCATCAATTAGGATGTTCGTTCCATCAATTCTCTTATCATCGTCAGTTGCTTACCTATAATTATTATAACTATTACTAGTTAATTTTAGTATAGTTCAACATCAATCTAAATAAAAGCTGTGTCGTTTCTATAACAGAGCCCGACGTCACCGTCGACCATTTTCATGGCTAATTCTTGTTAAAGCTTTGTTAATAAATTAACAAAGGATGTGCAGACCTTCCTTACTAAACGCCAATCATTTTACATTGGCCAAACAGTTAAGTTTTGTTTAGCAATTAGCTATCTCACTGATAAACGTATTTAGTCTTTTCTATTTTTAAAACTTCGTTTTGCAGCATATTTGCCTCTTACATGCATTCTACTAATTTCTCGTTCTCTTGCAGCAGAATTATCATAATAACTATAAATATCAAAATTGCCTCCTTTATAGAACTCGTTTCTTATTGTACCTGGTTGATCATATCTTATTCTGTTCTCGAAGTTATCATCTTCGCAATTGCCCATATCGTTTGAGAAATAGTATAATTTTAAACATTATTAACCTTAAGAATATAATTAATACTTTATTTTATCTTGTTTATCTTCCCATTTTTTAAATGGTTCTAATGCTTCTTTTCTATTTATCCACTTTATTTTTACCTGTTTTTTATTTGCAGTTCCTTTTAATACATCATAAATATATTTATCATCAAATCCAATTTCCTCGGCATCTTTTCTTGTACAACCATAATATACTTTTTTTATTTTAGCCCAATGAATTGCAGAAAAACACATAGGACACGATTCTCCAGAAGAATAAATTTCACAATCTGATAAGTCAAACTTTTTTAATTTTTTGCATGCCTCTTTAATTGCAACCATTTCCGCATGATTTGTAGGATCGTTTGTAATTAAAACCATATTATGAGCTTTTGATATTACTTTATTATTTCTAACTATAACCGCTCCGAATGGTCCACCATCGCCGTTTTTCACACCATTGTTTGCCTCTTTTATCGCGAGTTGCATAAATCTGTTCATCATGACTTATTTATGTATACTTTATACTTTTTAAATTGTTCAATTATTCTAATTTTTATTTGTAAATATAATGTTTTGTAAATTATTTTTTCTTTTCCAATATAAAAAATGTATGACCTTTGTGATATTTTTCTAATGATTGAGAATCTATTATTGAGAAATATTCTTTAATTTTTTTTTCTTCTAATTTTATGATATCTTCTTTTTTTGCCTTGGATATACTTAATGTTTTTAATGATAATAATATTTTACATTTTTTTTCTACTAATGTGGAATTTGCCAAGATTATTTCTACTTGATCCATTGATGGTATATCTTGAAATAAAATATCTATTTTAAAATCTTTTATTTTAGATTTTATATATTCTATATCATGTGCATCGACAAATAATGGAACTATATTGTTTCGCTGTTCAGCTAGTCTAATTAACGGTATTGCCATATTGGATGATTTTTCTACGGCGAAAATATAACCTGTTGTTAGTTTACTTAATTGTCCAACGGTTGTTCCGGAAGATGCACCTAGGTACAAAATATTTTCTGTTCCTTTTAATTTTACATCCATTCCGATTTCTAACGCTGCTTTCCACTTACTTGTGTTTGGATCCCAACGATCGGATGTCTGACTTCGGATGTCGGATGTCGGACGTCTGACTTCGGATGTCGGATGTCGGATGTCTGGCTTCTGGTTTCTGTCTTTAGGTTCCATGAATTTAATTTGCCCTCAGCACATCGCAACAGGGGTGTTTCATCATCGGGCAAAATTATGATAGTAATCTTGTTTTATTGCTATTGATAATTTATTTGCAATTTGTCTTGCTGTTTTTCCTTTATTTTTGGACTTCTGGACTTCTTCTGTATAATATAATAATCCATATTTAGGAGGCTTTGAATTAATTCTTTTATGTCTAAATAAAGACTTCTCTGAACCTATTAATTGTATTGTTGATGACGGTTTTATTACTAAATTTGCCAATCCTCCCATCGAGCAGATTAATTTTCCTATTATATAACTATTAGTAATTTTTGATGTGTTTGGTAAATATTTTAATGTTATTTTATCTAACATTCCTTTAATTCTTCCTTTCATTATCTGACCGTTTTTGAATTTATAATTTGGATTTATTTCACTAAATATTATTTGAAAATATTTTTTTTCGTATTCGTCTAATATTAATCCTTCACTTTGGTCCAATTTACTTGTGAAGAAATCATAAATTTCTGTTTTATTTGCTTTTTTGTATGGTTTAAAAAAATAATAGATTTCCATAACTCGTCCAAATACGTCGGAATTTGGATTTTTTTTCAAGTCTTCTAGTAATCGTGTAAAAAATATTATAATTACATCTTTACTTATTGATTGTTTTATTCTTTCTTTTGCTTCAATTATAGAACTATTAACAAATTCATCCATTATTAATTAACCATTATTATATTTTTAGAAGTTTCTATAAACAAAGAGAACAGTATAAGAAATTTGACTAAAGAAGATTTAATTTGTAGCTATTAGTAGTTGCATGCTGAATAAATCGCAAGAGCTCAATACTTACACACCAACTCTATCAACGCGGTCTTCTTCCGCGGCCTATGTTATTTCGTTTTGCGGTTCGCTTCGTGCTTAGATGCTTTCAGCACTTATCGATTAATGCGTAGCTGCCCAGCCTGCTCGTAACAACTGGTAGACCAGAGGCATCGAACCCCCGTTCCTCTCGTACTAGAAGGTCCTTCCACTCAAATAACAACACGCCAAGTAGATATCAAACAAACTGTCTCACGACGTTCTTAACCCAGCTAACGATCCCTTTTAATGCGTGAACTCCGACACCCTTGGATGCTTATGCACATCCAGGATAGGAAAAGCCGACAGCGATGTACCAAACCGCCCCGTCAATGTGAACTATCGGGGGCGACAAGCCTGTTATCCTTGAGGTACCTTTTCTGACAGTCACCTGACCCATTAAAAGTCATGGTGAGTTCGTTAAGCCCAGCTTTCACTCCTGTTTTTCTTGCTAGTCGAAAAACAGTCAGACGAACTTTTGCCTTTACACTCTACTCTAGATTTCCGACCTAGATGAGTCCGTCTTTGGGCCCCACAGATACATTTTCTGTGGGGTGCCGCCCCAGCCAAACTACCCGCCAATCGATGTCCCAATAAGGTTAGTGGACCTATTAAGAATGAGTGGTGTTACACTTTTGCTCCATATCAACCAAAGCCAATACTTCGACGCTCCCACTTACTCTAAGCACTCATAATAGATTCACAACGACAGGTTGTAGTAAAGGTCTACAAGGTCTTCGCTTCCCACTTGGCGATGCCGGTCTGTTCACCGGCCAAAGATTTCGGAAGTACGGAGTTAGGGACAGTGACAACATCGTTAAGCCGTTCATGCACGTCGCCATTCAGACGACAAGGCATTACGCTACCTTAAGAGCCTCATAGTTAGGCCCGCCGTTTGATGGGCTTTCCACGTCTTGTAAAACGCATTTAGACACCACCACTGGGCAGACTTCACCAAGCATATTTATCCTTTCGGAGCTGCGCTTAGCTACGTTTTTGGTAAACAGTCGTGCCATCCTTGTTACTGTGATCTACTCCCCCCCACAATGAATCATGGAAAAGAATAGACATCCCTTATACCGAAGATACGGGACTATTTATGCCGAATTCCCTTAACTCCTTTAAACTTTCATGTCTTAGCCTTCTAAGCTAGGGTACCAGTGTCAGTTCTTAGTACGGCTAATTACTTTCTATTCAATAGAATTTTCACTGGCTCTTGGAATCAGCAGATTCAAGATGATTCGTTTGCTTCTCATGATTACCATCCACAAATTTCTCATTCTTTATACCTCTCGGTACTCCACCTATCCGAAAGCGTTCCTAATGACTTAACAAAAATAATTAGTTCAGGAATATTAACCTGATATCCTTCGTCATACTCAGTTAAGGTATGACTTAGGCGCCGACTAACCCTCAGTTAATTGATAGTGCTGAGGAAACCGTACCCTTTCGACATCTTCCGGTTCTCAGAAAGATCTGATCCTACTCACACCAGGATACGTGTTGCTAATCGTTCCAGCCTTACTTACGTAAAACCTTCGACACAATTAGCACACCTGCTTACTATAACACTCGTCTGAGTGCATCCAAAGTATCGGTAGTTGGTTTTAGCCCCGTCCATTTTCGATGCTTCTATTCTCAATAGGTGAGCTGTTACGCTTTCTTTAAATGATGGCGGCTTCTAGACCTACATCCCCAGTGTCTCAGAATAAAAACTGTCTTCGTTACACTTAACCAACATTTTGGGACCTTAACTTCGGGCTCCCTTCTTTGGGTTTCGTAGCCGTATCTTACACACGGCTGCTGCTTCCGGTAGCAAACAGTTCGCAGGTTCTGAGTTAGAAAGAGTTCCGTAAACTTGTGTCCCTGCGAACTCTATCTGTACTTTACCCCACGAACAAGCGATCTACCGAACTATACCAAGGCATATTTCAGCAGGAACCAGCTATCGCCAGATTAGAGTGGCTTTTCACCCCTATTCCCAAATCATCCAAGTGCTTGCACACAACAACGGTTCGGACCTCCATTTCTCTTTCAAAAAACTTCATCCTGTTCAGGAATAGATCATCTGGCTTCAGGTCTAATACTTGTGACTAATCGCGCTTTCACACTTGCTTTCGCTTCGGCTTCCTTTTTTAACCTCGCCACAAAAATTAACTCCCTGGCTTGTTCTTCAAAACGCACGATACAACACCGTAATGCCGTATCAATCTTGTAACTGTTAGATTTCAAGTCTTTTAACCCTCTTGTGAGAGTACTTTTCAGCTTTCCCTCGCGGTACTAGTACGCTATCGGACTTATATTACTATTTAGGGTTAGCAGTTAATTCTGCCATATTCAAGCATCTAATCCGAGATACTCTACTCTTTCGAAGACAGACATATCAACTTCATTTACGGGACTATCACCCTCTAAAGTAGATCATTCCAGATCACTTCAATTCATTGACTTAGCCCTTAACTTCACCACATCTCCCACGTCTTTTCAAACAGGGATTCGGTTTGCCCTCTTTCCTTTTCGCTCTCTGCTAATAAGGAAATCACTAGTTTGTTTTCTTTTCCTGCCGGTACTAAGATGTTTCAATTCCCGGCGTCATTTTACCTTACGGTATGATTAAACATGTTTCACATTCGGAGATCTTGGGATCAAAAGTCGCATGCACTTCCCCCAAGCTTATCGCAGCTTGCCACGTCCTTCGTCAAAATATAAGCCAAGCTATCCGTCTAACAGCCTTGTAGGAATTTTGCTTTCGCAAAATCTTAAATCTTCCTTTTCTTTATTTCGCCTTATTTCTTATACTGTTCTCATTGACTATAAGTCTCAAACTCCCCCCTTAAACATTTTAAGAGGTTCATCGGTTGAATTTGAATCTTTCGATTCAATGGACCTGCCGTGAGTCGAACACGGGTCTCCTCGGTGCAAGCGAGGTGTTATACCATTAGACTACAGGCCCTTTGAAAACTAGATGTGATTTAGTTCTAATATTATGATTATTCTTAATTAAATTTAAGGAGGTGATCCATCTGCAGGTTCCCCTACAGATACCTTGTGACGACTTGCGCTACCTTGTCATAATAAGAATCTTCTTCAAATAAGCTTCTTCCCACCACAACTCGGTTGCGATGACGGGCGGTGTGTGCAAGAGACAGGGACTTATTCACCGGACATTGCTAATATCCGATTACTACGAATTCCAACGTTATGAGGGTGGGTTGCAACCCTCAATCTGGACTGAGATATACTTTAGGGGATTAGCTTCTCCTCTCGGAGTTGCGTCTCATTGAATATACCATTGCCGCGCGCGTGTAGCCCAGGGGATTAGGGACATACCACCTAACGTAGCCCGCACCTTCCTCCTTGTTACCAAGGCAGTCCCAATAATGTACCCATTTCTGTAGTAATTATTAGCACGGGTCTCGCCTGTTACCTGATTTAACAGGTCATCTCACGACACAGGCTGACGTTGGCCATGCATCTCCGCTCAGCGTGTCAGGTAAGCCCTTTAGACTGACCTTCATCCTGCTGTCGCTCCTGGTAAGGTTCACGGTGTAGAATCTGATTGAACCGCACGCGTCACTCGTTGTATGTCTCCCCGCCAATTCCTTTAAGTTTCGACCTTGCGACTATACTTCCCAGGTAGTTCACTCTTCGGCTTCCCTTCAGCACTGAATCCTACCTAAGAGGGCCCAATGTTTAGTGAACAGTGTTTACTGCCAGGACTACACGGGTATCTAATCCGTTTTGCGCCCCTGGCTTTCATCCCTCACTGTCAGATCCGTCCTCGTAAGGTGCCTTCGCTAATTGTTAGTCCAGCTAAGATTAACGTATTCTACCACTACCTTAACTGTACTCCTTACGCCTACCGGTCTCTAGCATATCAGTATCTCCCGCAAGCCCTATGCTTGAGACATAGGATTTCACAAGAGACTTAATAAACAAGCTACGGATGTTTTAGACCCAATAAAATCGGATGCAACTTGAACTGCCGGTATTACCGCGGCGGCTGGCACCGGTCTTTCCCAGTCCTTATTCTTCCGGATTTTTAAACCGGAAAAAAGCTTATCAATGATAAGCACTTTGGCTCGCTCTATCATACTTTCGTACATTGTAAAAAATTCGCAGCTGCTGCACTCCGTAGAGCTAGGAATAGTGTCTCAGATTCCTTCTCGGGGCAACTCCGCTAAGAGCCCCTACTGATCATCGCCTTGGTAGGCAGTTACCCCACCAACAAGCTAATCAGCCGCAGTCTCATCCTTAAGCCTTGCGTTTCAAAGTAAAAGCATTCCAGCACTAAACTCTTATGAAGTATTAGACACAGTTTCCCGTGCTTATTCTTCGCTTAAGGGCAGATTAACTACGTGTTACTGAGCAGTTCGCCATCCTTACGAAAATTCGAAGAATTGACTTGCATGCCTAAAACCAAACCAAATAGCAGCATCCTCCAGCAGGATCAACTGGATTTAACCGAGTTAAAATCTTGCTCGTTTTTCCATGGTTAAAAGGTTTAAAACCACAAAAAATTGCTACATAAAAATATTTTTTATATGTATCTAATTTACGATTTTATTGTAAATTAAAAAGGTCTATCCTTGACTATTAAGACATATAAACTTGCAACTAGAACTAATCAACATCACACCAGATTTTAACTCCGGCGCTCATTCTAGCTTCAAAATTGTGAATTGAAGCTTTGGATATTATCTCCAAAGTTTTCATTTGTAAACAACTTTACAAAATATCATTTATAAATCTTCCGAATGACTCTACTTTATAGATGTTAATGACTTAAGAAGATTTATAAAGAAAATTCTTTTTAGAATTTGACATGGCAAGAATAATAGTTATCGTATCTGGGAAAGGGGGGGTTGGAAAAACTACGACTGCAATTAATCTCGGAGCTTCTTTAAATTTATTAAATAAAGAGGTTGTTGTTGTTGATGCTAATTTAAACACTCCAAATATTGGTATACATCTTGGTGCTCCCATCGTTCCTATAACACTTAATCACGTTTTAAAAGGTAAGGCTTCTGTTGACGATGCCATCTATGAACATTCATCTGGATTAAAAATTTTGCCATCTTCATTATCGGTAAAAGAATTAACAAAATTTAATACAAAAAAATTACCAGAAGTAGCTAAAGAATTAGGCAAAAGATGCGATTATGTTATTTTTGATTCTGCTGCGGGATTTGGCGACGAAGTTATCGCAACAATGGGAGTCGCTGACGAAATGATTATTGTAACTAATCCAGAAATGCCCGCTGTAACTGATGCATTAAAAGCAATAAAGGTAGCTAGAGAAATGGGAAAAACTGTTAATGGTGTAATTGTTACTCGTAATAAAAATGCTAGATATGAGATGCCTATTTCTTCAATAAAATCTATGCTTGAAACTCAAATTATTGGAATAATCCCGGAAGATAAGGCTGTAAAGGAAGCATTAAACAGAAGAGACGCTGTCGTTCATACTCATCCAAGAAGTAAAGTTTCTAAAAAATACATAGAGATAGCTAGAAAAATTAATGGAGAAACCATTGAAAAAAGAAGGTTTCTAAAGTTCATTAATCATAAAAAGGATTAAAAACTTTTGAATAATTATTTGTTTATGGAAGAAGAGGACCAAAAGAATTCTATTGAGTTGAATTTAACTCCTAAAAAAAGAATTATTACACACTCGACGGCAAATGAAATTGAAAATGATTTTGAGAATCGTGAAATTTATGCTCAGAAATTAATTGAAGCTTCACTTTTTGTTGCTGGACGATTTTTAAATATTGAAGAATTAGTTATGTTAACAGACTTAAATCAAAGTATGATAAAAGATTCACTTGATATTTTAATTAAAAAATATTCTAATGGCCCAATTATAATTATATCGAAAAATGATTCGTGGAAAATGGACGTTGCAACAGAATATCATTATTTAATAAATAAATTAGCAACTGGAACACCAGAATTTACTAAGGCGGAACAGGAAACTTTAGCAATAATTGCATATAAACAACCAGTTAAACAATCTGTTGTAATAAAAATTCGTGGAAATAAATCGTATGATCATATTAAAAAATTTCAGGATCTCGGTTTGGTTGTCGCAAAACCTAGAGGGCATACTTTAGAATTATCTTTATCTGAAGAATTCTACGAATATTTTAGTGTTCACCAAAAGTCGGACGTCTGACTTCGGATATCGGATGTCAGAGGTCAGACTTCGGATATCGGATGTCAGAGGTCAGACTTCGGATATCGGATGTCAGAGGTCAGACTTCGGATATCGGATGTCAGAGGTCAGACTTCGTTAAATTTTTTTACTCCCCAAGGAGCATGTCCGAATTGAATAACCAAGTCCGATTCTGTATTCGGTATATCGCATGCACCGAAGCAACTTCCTAACCAGATTCTAAATTCACATTTTGTTTTTTCTGAGAGAATATCAACTATTTGTGTTGCATATTGTTTTAATCCATCTGGGAATTGTAATAATACTTTTTTATATTTATTTGAATTTATTTCATTCACTATTTTTTCTATTTCAAAATCATATTTTTTTTGTATTTCAGAGAAGTCCATTTTACCAATTAATTGTGGGTGGTGTTCCATTATCTATTCCCAATTTTCTTTCTAATAATTCTATTCTTTGTTCAAGACGGTAAACAGTTTTATCTAATTCTTGAATTCTTTCGTTTAATCTTGAATCAACCATAGATTCTCTACTCTCTGGTTTCTTTTCGGTTTCTTTTACTTCATAAAATCCGTCTTTATCTGTATCTAAATTTACGTTGTCTGAAACGGATACAATTCTTCCTTGTTTTTGTAATTCTCCAATATCAATCATGTCTCGTTTTTTAAAAAATCCCATATTATTTGTTATCAAATCTAATATTTAAATTATTGTGTTAAGATTTAAATAATTATCAAACTAATATTTTATATGGGTAATATTAAAGCTGTAATTTCTAAAGTTGTAAAGGGTAAATATAACAGCCCTGTTGTTTCGTATAAACTTATTTATGATTCTCCACAAAATCAATTTGAACCTATCTATTATTGGATTCTTGATTTTATGAAAGATTTATTCGGTGGCGATGTAAAAAAAATTGTTGATAATTTTATGAGTTCGCCTGGTAGTGGACATTTCTCCGATATGAGTCAAAGATTATCTAAGGTTCAGGAAGAAGGAATGAAAATTTTGGGTGGTTTAAATCAAGTAATAAAATCTTCTCTAAATTTAATTTATGACTTAAGAGAATTCAAAGAAAGATTACAACATTATACTGATGCCGAATCTAAAGATGCTGTATTAAAGAAAGCGGCAAACTTATCATTAAAAAATACATGGCTTGATAATGTTGATCTTCCAAAAAGACAAAATGGTTCTATTCATCAAATGACTGCACAACTTGGGTATACAACATTGAGAGATGCATTTATGGCAGTAAATGATCTTAGTGAGATAGATAAAATGGTAAAAGAAGGAGATATTAATGAATCTATTGCTAAAATATTAAGACCTAGAATTAAAGAATTCTTAGACTGGAAAGTCTTTTCTCAACATGAATTACAAAAAAGATTTAATATTGAAAAAAGTTATCTAAAAAATCAAGTTGAAACAATTAAACTTTATTCTTCTTGGGTTAAACCATATTTAGCCGCTGCAAAACAATTACAACAAAAAGGCTTTGATGGCGACGCTGCGTTGGTTGATGCATTTTCAACCTCTATGTTTGAATTAACATTATTCGCAAAAAAGGAAGTTAAATTACCTAATAATGTTGCGAAATACAAAATAAATCGTAAATATTATAGTTGTGCCGTTATTGATTTTAAGCAAAGAAGTCAATTGCTGCAGCGTGTAACACAAAAAGGAGATTATGCTCCTGCATATGGTGGAAGATTAGAAATAACTTTTGATGCATATGCGTTGAATAGCGAAGAGATTGAACTTGTTAATAAAACAATGGATAAGGAAGATTTTGATGATATGCTTTCTTTTAATTCTAATATGGCTGAGGATGCATTAAAGGAGTTAAAAGATGATATTGATATGTTTTTATCTGATAAAGAAGACGTTAAAGAAAAGAATAACTCTAAAACAAAAGAGAAAGATAATGAAGATGATATTAATCCATTTGTTGCACTGTTCGGATTTTTTAAAAACAAATCAAATTCTAAATCAAGTCCTGAGAAAAAAAATATAGGGAAACCCGAAGATATTTTGGCAGATAATTGGGTTGAAAAGCATGCCAGAACAGCAGCACATAACGATGCTGGAGCAAAATTATATACTGTTTATGACATATATAAGAAATCCCATGGAATGGCATCATCTCCTGACCCTTTTGACAAGGGAGAAACTGGAGATGTCGGCGCTGATTTAAAAGATGCATTAAAAGGTATAAAATAATTATTCTATTTCACTTAATTTTTTGAACAATTGTTTTTGTTCTTTTGATAAACTTTTTGGTGTTTTTACATTAATTTTAATAAATTGATCACCTGTTCTATAAGAAGATATATTTTTTACGCCTTCGTTTTTTAATCTTAAAATTGTTCCAGATTGAGTTCCAGCGGTTATTTTTATTTTTGTTTCGCCATGTAGTGTTGGAACAGATAGTGTACAACCTAGAGCGGCTTGTGAAAATGTTATATCTAAATTCATACGAATATCGTCACCATCTCTTGTAAATATTTCATGGGGTTTTACTTTTATTACTAATAATAAATCACCATTTCTACCAGATGGAGATTCATTGCCTTCGTTTCTTACTCTTAATACTTGGCCGTCATTAATTCCGGCTGGAATATTTATTTTTATTGTTGTTTTTTTATTTATTATTCCTGTTCCTGAACAATTTAAGCATTCTTCTTTTGCCATTTTTCCCCTACCAGAACAACTACTACATGTTCTAGTTTGTCTTATTGTACCAAATGGTGTTCTTTGTTCAACATTTATTCTTCCTTTTCCATTACAATTACTACATTGAGTGAACTCTTTGTTTTTTGCTCCTGTTCCGTCGCAAGACTTACAAATTGTGTCTTTCTTTATTTCGATTTCTTTAACGCATCCAAAGATTGCATCATTAAAATCTAAAGTTAATTTATATTGCAAATCATCTCCTTCATATTCTTCATAATTATCAGAATAATCTCTTCCACCAAAAAAACTACTTCCAAACAAATCCTTTAGTATACTTGAAATATCGCTTCCTTCGAAAGGATTTTGTTGAGAATAGCCTCCCTGACTATAAGCTTCATGTCCATAAGCGTCGTACTTTTTTCGTTTCTCGTCGTCACTTAAAACAGCATATGCCTCACTAATTTCTTTGAATTTTTTTTCGTATTCATTTTTTTTATCCTCTGGAGCTCTATCGGGATGATATTTTAATGCTAATTGTTTGTATGTTTTTTTAATCGTTTCTTTATCGGCTGTTTTTGATACGCCCAAAATTTCATAATAATCTTTTGCCATATCTTCTCTTTGTTAATCCCTTATTTAAGTTTTATTAAAGAATTATTTATCATCTACTACTTCTGCATCTTTAACATCATCAGACTTATCGGAATTAGAATTATCTGTTTTTTCTTGATCGTTTGCGGCTTGTTGTTGATACATTTTCGCTCCTATTTCTTGAGAGACTTTTTGTATTTCTTCTAATTTTGCTTTTATTTTTGCTGTATCGTCTGATTTTACAAGTTCTTTTAATTCGTTTAATTCTTTTTCAACTTTTTCTTTTGATTCGGAATCTATCTTATCCTTATATTCATTTAACATTTTTTCTGTTGAATAAATTAAAGACTCGGCATTGTTTTTTACTTCGATTGATTCTTTTCTTTTTTCATCTTCTTCTTTGTATCTTTCAGATTCTTTTAACATCTTATCAATTTCATCTTTATTTAGTCCAGAACCTCCCGTAATTGTTATTTTTTGTTCTTTTTTTGTTCCTAAATCCTTTGCAGAAACGTTCACAATTCCATTTGCATCTATATCAAATGTAACTTCAATTTGTGGAACTCCTCTTGGTGCTGGTGGTATACCAACCAAATCAAACCTTCCTAACGATTTGTTGTCGGCGGCCATTTCTCTTTCACCTTGTAAAACATTAATTGTTACAGCTGGTTGACTATCAACTGCAGTTGAGAATACTTGACTTTTCTTTGTTGGGATTGTTGTATTTCTTTCTATTAATGGTGTTCTTATTCCACCTAAAGTTTCTATTCCTAATGTTAATGGAGTTACATCAAGTAATAAAATATCTTTAACATCTCCACCCAAAATTCCACCTTGTATTGCAGCTCCTAAAGAAACCGCCTCATCTGGATGAACAGACTTGTCAGGTTCTAAACCTGTTAGATCTTTAACTATTTGTTGAACCTTGGGAATTCTTGTACTTCCTCCAACTAATATTACTTTGTCTATCTTTTCTAATTTGGCATCTTTTAATGCTTGTTTTACTGGAGCTTTTAATTTGTCGAATATTGGATCGCATATTTCTTCAAACTTTGCTCTTGTTAAATCGACATTTAAGTGTTTTGGTCCGTTAGCATCAGCTGTTATATATGGAATATTTATTTTTGTTTGTTGTGCGGAACTTAATTCTATTTTTGCCTTTTCAGCCGCATCTTTTAATCTTTGTAGAGCAACTAAATCTTCTTGTAAATCTATTCCATTTAATTTTTTGAATTCTTTAGCTAAATAATCAATTATAGCCTGATCTATATCATCTCCACCAAGGTGATTGTTTCCACTTGTTGCTTTTACTTCAAAAACTCCGTCTCCTAATTCTAAAATTGACACATCAAATGTTCCACCACCGAAATCAAAAACTAATATATTCTGTGCATTTAATTTATCCATTCCGTAAGCTAATGCTGCGGCTGTTGGTTCGTTTACAATTCTTTTTACGTTTAATCCTGCAATTTGACCTGCATCTTTTGTTGCTTGTCTTTGTGCATCACCAAAATAAGCTGGAACAGTTATTACCGCATCAGTTACGGTTGTTCCTAAATAATTTTCGGCATCTTTTTTTAATTTTTGTAATATCATAGCAGAAATTTGTTCAGGAGTATAATCTTTTCCTTCTATCGTTACCTTTGTTTTTTCTCCCATTAATCTTTTAATACTTCTAACTGTATTTTTTGGATTTGCAATAGCTTGTCTTCTTGCGACTTCTCCAACTAAAATTTCTCCATTACTCATTGCAACTACACTTGGAGTCGTGTTATTTCCTTCAGTATTTGGAATTATCTTTGGCCTTCCACCTTCTAAAACACTTACAGCTGAGAATGTAGTTCCTAAATCAATTCCTATAATTTTACTCATTTTCACATTCCTCCAATTTACTTATTTTAACTTTTGCTGTCCTTATAACCTTATCGTTTAACGTGTATCCTTTTTGTAATTCCTCTAATATTACCCCGTCTGATTCGCCGACTTCTTTTATTAAAGCTTCGTGATACCTTGGATTAAATTTACATTTTGCATCAATTGGTTTTAATCCCCTTTTTTCAAGTAATGAATATAATTCCGAATAAATCATCTTAACACCTTCGTCTTTGGTATATTTTAATGACAACTCAAAGTCGTCTAATACGTCCAATAATTCAGTAATTAAATCTGATTCTGCTGTTTTAATTATTTCAAATTTTTCTTTTTCAGTTCTTTTTCTAAAGTTATCAAATTCTGCCTGTAATCTTTGTAATGTCTCAATATATTCCTTATTAGAATCACTTTTTTGACCTTCTTCAGCGTTTTCTACAGATTCTTGTTTGTTTTCCTGTTTCATTTTTCGTTACCTTTATTTATTTTCTGTTGACTTTAAGTCAACAATAGTTTATTCAAAATCAACAAGTATTTAAACCTTTCTATTTATTAATATCTATGGACAAATTTAAGAGAATTACAATAATAGACTCTGATGACGACGATGATCTTGAATTAAATGACAAACTTCAATGGTTTTCAAATTGTGTCGGAATGTTTAACGATCGAGACAAGGAAAAATCTTGCTTTAGAATTTTTGTAAATTTATTAAAAGAAGACGAACCAATTTCTTCAGATGAAATAGCAGAAAGGTCAAGACTTTCAAGAGGAACTGTAATTCATCATATTATTCATTTAAGAGACTCTGGACTCGTTGTTAAAAGAGACGATGGATATGCATTAAGAACAAAAAATCTCGAAATGTTAACTAATGAGATAGAAAAAGATTTATTAAATACTATGAAAAAAATAAAAAAAATTAGTAAAGAAATTGACAAGGAATTAAAACACAATAAATTCTAATTCCTTTATTAAAATTATATTGATAATATTTCTAATTTTGTTTCTGGAAGTTTTTGGAATGTTTTTGCTGCTATTGCTTTGGCTCCCAATCTTTCTGCGTTTGCAACCAAAATTGATGAAGCACTTGAACTAACTAAAACAAAAACGTCTTTTGACCTTATTGCATTTAGTCTAGATAGTGAAATATCAAATATTACATCTAGATTCTCGTTCAACAACAAAACGTTTCTACTTTTCAATTGACTTGAAAATGTTCTTATTTTCTTCTTATCATCTTCTGTTAAATCTTTTTTTTGTTGAGATTTTTCTTCAACAGAAACGGAAGAGCCATTAGGCTCTTCTGAATAAGAATTATTAATTTTTCTTAAGTAGATACTTGCTTCTACTTTCTTTCTAAGTGCTTGATGGATTTCTTTTCCAGTTAACTCTTCAACTTCTTTTCCGTCTGGAGCTTGAGTTATGTAAGTTACTTTTGCGTTTTCGCATACATTCTTAATAATTAAGTTTCCTCCTCTATCTCCGTCAACAAAAAGGGTTATTTCTTTAGTTTTACCAAGTTCTGTAATACTCTTAGGAAAACGTGTTCCTTGCATTCCAACAACATTGTTAAAACCATATTTCAATAAGTTAACCACATCAGCTCTTCCTTCTACAACAATTATTTCATCAGAACTTTCCATTTCTGGGCCTGCAGCTAATTCTTCAGGACCATAAGAAACGATTTTAGCGGTTCTTGTTGATTCACGAAGTTCGTTCTCAATTTCTCTTGAATCCATTCCTTCGTTTTGAATCTTTGAAAGCAATTGTTTTGCTCTTTCCATTATGTAATCTCTTTTACTACCCCTGACATCTTCAATTTCTCTAATAGTAATTTTTGCGTCTGTTGGACCAATCTTATCTATAGTTTCTAAAGATGCGGCAATAATAGTTGTTTCAGTTTTATCAAGAGCTGTTGGGATAATTATTTCTCCCGTTGTTTTTCCATCAGTAGTCGTCAATTCTACTTCCACTCTTCCAATTTTACCATCTTTTTGCAACTCACGAAGTTCCATATCTGCGCCTAAAAGGCCCTCAGTTTGTCCAAAAATTGCTCCAATTACATCTGGTTTTTGGAATGGTCCTTCTGCCGCAAAATCGGCAATAATGGAATATTTTATTGATGATGGACTTATTTTTGCCATTTTTTCTCCTTAATTTAGTTATTTATTATAGAAAACATCCACTTAGTACTTACTAATACTAACTCCAAAATGAATATGATAATTTGTAATTAATAATTTTCGTGAAACCATTTTCTACATATGCCTTAAATGATTTTTATTTATAAATCTAATGGGTCACTTTTCTTTATAATATGGATCAAAATATTCATTAATTACTACATGCAAAAAGGTATGCCAATCCCTATCGACAAATCTTCTATTCATAGCTATTTTTCTCTGAAAATCAATAGCTTTTTTTTCTGAAAAATTTTTACCTTCATAATCTCCTATTGCATGATACATTTCATGATCTACAGTTGATTGTCCTATCATATCGACCAATTTAGAATATGGTATTTTTTTTATTCTTTCTAATTCTGATTCTATATCTTTTATGTCTTTTTTTTCTAAAGCAGAACGAAATTTTTTATTAAAACGATCTTCTGATAAATATATTTTATCAAAATCCAGCTTAATACCGAAACTTAAACAGTATCCAATGATTTCATCTGTTGAATCCGATTTTGTTGAATCTGGTTCTTCTATTACATCTGGTTTTATTATATTCGATTTTATTACGCCTGATTCTATTGGATACCTACGTAAATAATCAATCAGACCACTGTTATAATATGACCCACAATTCTTAATTGTATCTTCCTTCCATCTGGTTAAACTATTTTCGTTTGACATAATATGTATAACGCAAAAACACTTATAAATGTTACTATTTAGTAGTGAAAATACAAACAAAATATATTTCCTTTTATTAAAAATTAAATTTACTTCTTTCTTTGTGGTCTAAAGTCGTTAGAACCGCATTTTCTACATTTTGCTTTCCCAGAAAGAATTTTTAAGTTATCAAGATACATTTTATGTTTACAAACTTTACAAACGAAAGCTTTCTTGAATAATCTGTTCTGTGCTGCGGGTAATTTTGCTGCCATATTAATTTATCTTAATTATCCTTTTTAAGTCTTACGTAAAATATTAATACTAAACTTTAAAAACAATTTTGGTTACTAAATGTTGTGCTCCGTTAGTCTAGCGGCCAAGGATACTGCCCTTTCACGGCAGCGACCCGAGTTCGAATCTCGGACGGAGCACTCTTATAAAAACGATAATTGTGTGATTCTGAATATTATTTATATATAGATTCTGTATATAAAATTAAAGCCACGAATGGCTTTAATTTTAAAAATTCTTAATATTTCTACC
>Ga0172378_10000295_pt1 | contig 42784 bp, 56 predicted proteins | sample GrowelOW332metaG_FD_119755 | JGI IMG/M metagenome (GOLD analysis project Ga0172378, IMG submission 119755) | Groundwater microbial communities from an aquifer near a municipal landfill in Southern Ontario, Canada - Pumphouse #3_1 metaG | ecosystem: Environmental > Aquatic > Deep subsurface >...
ACCGCATATCCAAATGAAATGAGGTGATTATATGAGATATTATAACGCGCAGGCGGCTCGGATTTGGCTACAATTACAAATTGCGGAGAGATTCGCCGAAGAATTACCGGACGCGATAGCCAAACGTATGCTGCGATTTATGCGCGGTTGGCCAAAAACGCAAATTTTTAAGTCCGGGCTTTGCCATACGTATCGAAAATATAATTTTTGTGAATCAGATTTGCAAGAGGTTGTTGCGGAATGGAAATTAACATACAAACTCATTGCTTATCATTATATTTTTCCAAGTACTAAATATAAAAATGGGAAGCATCCTAATTAGTAACAAATAACGAATAAATTAATAGTTGGCATGCTCCGGAAGAGATTGTTTTAGAAATAAAAGGAGATGAGTTAAATGACCGATGAAAACATGATCCGTGAATGTGCACTTAAAGGTCTTTCCCTGAGTGCAGGAATTAATCCGCCTACGTGGGTGAACGAGCCTAAAAAGACGGCATACGAAAACCCGCAACCGGTAGTAGACATGGAATTGTATTTTGAATTATTAGACGACTTGAAAAACACTCGTCAAGACAGAAACATGTTTATAGCCATTGACGTTTTACTGTTGGCGGCGTGTGTGTACATGTCGTATTTGCTGGGAGTGTGGTGATGTTAAAAGAAAAAACTTTATTCGGGAAGGTAGACAAAGTAGCTTACGCTATTGCTCAAATCAAATTACACGAGCCACCCGACGGCTATTACGTTTCATTCTCCGGCGGCAAAGACAGCTGCGTGATACTAGATATAGTGCAACGTGCAGGCGTTAAATATGACGCACACTACAATGTTACAACAGTTGACCCAACAGACCTTGTGCGATTTATCTATCAATATCATTACAACGATGTGACCATGGAAAAGCCCGAAATGCCGATGTGGCGATTAGCAGAAAAGAAAGGGATTATGCCAACACGCATAGCTAGATATTGTTGCGCGGAGTACAAAGAAAAAGGGGGAAGGGGGAGAAGTGTAATTGTAACTGGGGTACGCAAAGAAGAAAGTGCGAAACGATCTAAACGAAAGATGATGGAGCCATGTAACCACCATCAGGAAACGCATTTTTTACACCCGATCATAGATTGGAGCACGGATGAAGTATGGGATTATATCAACACATATAATATTCCATACTGTAAATTGTACGACCATGGTTGGAAGAGAATTGGCTGTGTTGGGTGTCCGTTTGCAAGCCCACAAAAGCGGACATGGGAATTATCTCAATATCCACAGATAGCGAGAATTTGGAAACACGGATGCAAGGCTATCATCGATCGGCAGAAAAAGGAAGGAAGGAATTTAAAATTTAAAACAGCCGACGAATTCTACACATGGTGGCTGTCGGACAAAGCGATACCCAAAGACGACATGATTAATATTTTTGGTGTCATGGGAGATGAAAGTATTACATAAGGCGGTGAGTAAATGATGTGGAATAAGCGCTACGTATCCAATACAGACGCTATTACAGCGTTTTTGCGAGGAGAAATTGTTTATAACAAATATTTAGCAAATTACCAATATTTTAAACTTAGGAATTGGACGTATAAAGAAGGCGTTATATATCTTAATGGAAACGGGCAATATAGGTTCATTTCTGATAAATCAACATTAGTAGCTACCTTTGCTAAATTTGAACAATTCCAAAAAGGATGGGCTATCGCAACGCCAATTCCTACCCCTGAACAAGAAAACAGACTGCTGACGCTGAGAGATTACATTGCTACATTTAAGGATATATGCAAAGAAGATTGTGTAACAAAATGCCCTGGTAGCGATGAATTAGCAGATATATTATCCTCTATTTTAAGCAGTTTTGAAAAAGAACGGGATGGGATTGTAAATTTAATAAACATGCAGGTTGAGGATGATGGCACAAATTAAAAAAACCGCCTCGGATAAAGGCGGCTGGTAAAACATCAATTATTTTTATTATATCACAAAGGAGACTGATATTCTATGCCACGCAAAAAAAACACGGAAATAACCGAAAACGCTACGCCTAATACGCCGATTGAAACGAAAACAGACGTAATCTTAACAGAACCCATCATTTCTGATACGCAAACCGATACGCAAACCGCTGAAAAGTTACCGCAAATCATTCCCGTTGAACCGCAGATCACGACGAAACCCACGGGGATTGAATGGAATTATGAATCCGTTCAATCGTATTTAAATCAGATTACAGAGAAATATCAAAATCTCGTCGTAACAGATGAAAATTTTGACGATATGACAAAAACTAAGTCGGAAATCGTACATCTACGCACGTCGCTGCAGAAGTTTGAAGTACAGGGTAAGCGCATACTGAAGCAGCCGACAACCGATTTTACGAACGAATGTGCAAAACTGTACAAAATTATTTCCGGTGTGGAAAATCCATTAGAAGAACAATTGCAGGTGTTCGAAGATAAACGGGTAGCGCAAGTCAGCGCCGATATCAACGGCGAGTTTACCAAAAAAGCAGAGGCCGCAGGTATTCGTGAAGAATTTACCAAAGAATTTCAGATCGTTGATAAATGGCTGAATAAAACTGCCAAATGGGGCGACACAGTGGTTGCTATCGATCAGGAAGTCGCCCGCATACTCACCGTACAGAAAGAATCTGACGACGCCATCGCAAGACATGCAGAACGGCGGGAATTTGCCGGATTGTACATTGAAAAAGCAAACATGCAATATAATTTAAAATCTCCATTGGATCCGGCGGTAGAAATTACGGATGAGCTGTTAGATATGACGGTGACAGAAATCAAAGCAAAAATATTCGAAACAGCCGAAGAACGGCATAACATTGAATTGGCGGCCATGAAACATGCGGACGTGCCGCCGGCCATGGAACCGCCAGAAATACCGGTAATTAATCCGGCAGTTATGGACATTACTATGCCATCCATGCCGCCGATAAACGAATATTCAGCACCGCCGACGAACGCTCCCATGGATTATAAAGACATGGTAATCACTATGCATCGCGTGAATATGGCTGATTACGACCGTATATGTATGGCACTGGATACACTGGCGTATCGGTATGACGTGGAGTTAAAGGGGTGATATTATGATGCGTTGCAATGAAGGAAAATGCAAGAAAGGATGGACGAAATGTTGCATAGATTGCAAGGATAAATGTGACGAGGTGTGCAATTTCGTAGTCGATTTAAAATTCCGTGAAGAAATCGCAAGTTGTCCGCAGGTTATTATTCCGGAAGAAAATGCTGGATAGATTTAAATTTTAATGGATTTAAATTTTGTTAATTATTTTATAAATTATTTAATCATAAAGGAGTGAAATGATATGTCTAATTTTCATCGTGCCGCGCGATCAGTCAGTAAGTTGCGGCTGGCCATTTCAGGCCCTGCAGGGTCTGGGAAAACATATTCAGCATTGCTTATCGCTTCTGGAATTACATCTATAGATAAAGTAGCTGTGATTGATACGGAAAATGGAAGCGCCGATTTATACGCTAATTTAGGGCCGTATGGAGTACTAACCATGACACCGCCTTATACGGTAGATAAATATATAGCGGCCATTCATGAAGCAGAACAAGCCGGATTTGAACTTGTTATTATTGATAGTTTGTCGCACGCATGGTCTGGAGAAGGTGGTCTTTTAGAACAAAAAGATATGATGTCAAACGGAAAATACAAAGGTAACGGATGGGCCGCGTGGTCTGAAATCACGCCACTCCAGAACAGGCTTATTGAAACCATGTTGCATTCTTCCATTCATGTCATCGCAACGATGCGAAGCAAAACAGAGTATGCGCAAGAAGATAACGGGGGCAAGAAAAGAATTGTCAAGCTCGGCATGGCCCCCATACAGCGTGACGGGGTTGAATATGAATTTACAGCAGTATTTGATATGTCTATCGAACATGTGGCTTCGGTAAATAAAGACCGTACAAATTTATTTGATGGGCAATGCTTTATCCCGAATAAACAAGTTGGAGAAGCGTTAAAAGTGTGGCTGGATGGTGGTAATGGTGCGGGGAATAATAATTTTGTTCCCGCCGGAAGTAATCAGAGTGACCAGACGGCGCAAGGGGCGCATAATTCAGAACCGCAACAACAGCAAGAACAGAACCCCACACAACATCAAGCCCAGCAAGTTAATTCACACCAACAATCAGGAGGACGCCAGCAAGGAATCGGCATGGGATATGAAATAATACAATACATATGGCACCAGAAACAGTGGCCCGCAGACAAGATATGCGCTTACATTGAGGGCCGATGGCAAAAATCTTTTACAGATGTAACGTCCATGGAAATGGACACACTGGCAAATGAATTATGCGATTATGTGTATATGGACCGTATAAAAATAGAAGATGCAATATCAGAATCAATACCATTTTAAATAATTTATATTTTATCGGAGGTAACTATTATGATATCAGCAACAGTATTTGGAAGGCTAACCGCAGACCCAGAACAGAAAATGCCTAATAACGGCGGGAACCCGTATGTATCATTTTCTATTGCAAGTAATACGGGTAAAAAGGACAGTAATAACAATAATATCGCTCAATTTATTAACATAAGCGTCTTTGGTAAACAGGGCGAATCGGTTTTGCAATATTTTCATAAAGGGTCGAGAATCACTGCACATATACGTGATATTGAAGCCCGTGCGTGGGTAAGACAGGATGGCGAAGCGGCGGCAAATTTAAACGCTGTGTTGGTAGGTTTTGATTTTGTCGACACGCAGGCAGAATCCGGCAACCAACCGCAGGGGCAACAGGGATACAACCAACCGCAGGGACAGCAGCAAGGTTATGGCGCGCCGCCGCAAGGCTACGCCGCCCCGAACAACCGGCCACCCGCTAATAATGGATACGCCGCACCAAATAACCGTCCACCTATGGCACCGAACTACGGCGCACCGAATGCCGCACCGCCGAATTATGGCGGTTATGCTCCGAATACGGGATACGCCGCACCGAATGCCGGAGCACCGAACGGCGCACCCGCAACTAAACCATGGTAATGCGTTACGATGATTACGCTTAGAAAATATCAATCGGATCTTATTGACCGCATCGGGAACTCATTCACGTGTGGCCATCGTCATGTGTGTGCGGTGGCCCCCTGCGGGGCTGGTAAAACGGTTATGGTGGCGTGGATGACGGAAAAATCGGTGCTAAAAAACAACCGTATATTATTTTTAAATCACCGAAAAGAATTAATTGAACAGTCCAGCAAAACATTTTCCGACATGGGAATACGGCACGGAATTATATCACCTGGATACGCTACCGATTATTCATTGCCGGTGCAGATAGGTTCCGTACAGACGGTTTCGCGACGTCTTACTGATATCGGTTATTTTGATTTTATTATAGTCGATGAGTGCCAGCACCTATTGGCGAAAACATGGCGGCAGGTGATTGATTATTACCCGAACGCTGTTGTTCTCGGCGTAACTGCTACGCCCTCACGGCTTGGCGGTGACGGACTGGGTGATGTATTCGATGACCTGATTATCGGGCCGTCGGTAAAAGATTTAATCAAGTGGGGAAACTTAGCACCGTATAAATATTACGCGCCGCCGAGTAAGGCCAGCGTAGATGATGTTCACGTAAAAATGGGCGATTATGTACGTGGAGAGCTGGAACATGCTGTAGATGATGATGTTATCATCGGTGATATTGTTAAGAATTATAAAAAATTAGCAAACGGTTTACAGGCCTGCTGCTATTGCGTTAGCCGTAAACACTCGGAACACGTGGCAGCTTCGTTCAATAAGGCCGGTATATCGGCGGCATACGTCGACGGGGATACGGACAAAAGTTTACGAGCCAATACCATACAGAAATTCCGGGAACGTAAAATACAGGTATTGTGCAATGTAGATTTGTTTGGTGAAGGATTTGACGTGCCGGGTATGGAAGCGGTAATTTTGGCACGGCCGACGCAGTCACTAACGCTGTACATTCAACAGTCTATGCGTGCCATGCGCCCCGATGCGGATAATCCGAATAAAGTAGCTGTGATTATCGACCATGCTGGGAATTGTTTTCGTCACGGAATGCCGGACATGGATCGTGAGTGGACACTCGAAAGCAGACCGCATAAACGCAGGGATATGGACGATGAATTAAAATTGCGTATGTGTGACGAATGTTATCAAGTATACGATGCGTCCCTGCGTGAGTGCCCGTATTGCGGGTACGTCGTTCCGGTATCCGTGAGATCGGATGAACCAAACCAAATGGACGGCGAATTGGCTGAAATACAGGCTTTGGAGATAGAGAAAAAACAGAAACGTATGGAAGTGGGGCGCGCTAGGTGTAAACGAGATTTAGAGAATATCGCTATCGACCGCGGGTATAAAATGTCGTGGGTGTGGCATATATCGAAAATTAAAAATATAAAACAATAGGAGTGGTATATATGGATTTAATCGGATCGGAAACAGCACGTATTAATTTTTTGAAAGTTACGGACGCGTTAAATCGCCCCGGCGTTAAGAGATTGACTAATTATTTGCAAAATGAAACGGATTTTTTCAAGGCCCCTGCAAGCGCATCGTATCATTTAAATTTTCCCGGCGGATTGGCTATACACAGTTTTAATGTATACCGTGAATTGTATAACATCGTAAATTTAAAAAATGGATTAATGAAATATGGAGAATCCATCGCAATTGTTTCATTGTTCCACGATGTGTGCAAAATCGGTTGTTATAAAACCGTGGATAAATGGCGCAAAGATGAAAACGGTAAATGGGAATCATATCAAACGTATGCATGGAATGACGATTTCCCCTTTGGCCATGGCGAAAAATCAGTGCATATCATAGAAAAATATATTAGTTTGACTGATGAAGAGGCGTTGGCCATACGCTGGCACATGGGCGCACATGATATGGCTGCTAAAGATTGGGCTGGTGAGAAACAGTTGACGGCGGCACGAATTAAATCACCGCTGGTAACAGCGTTGCATTTAGCGGACATGATGGCTACGTGGTTCGATGAAACGGAGTACTGATTTTATGGATAATAAAATTACAGAGCACGACCTACAGAACCAGATACGCCTTTATGTATCACAAAACAACCTGGCCACGCTATTTCGCGCCAACGCAGGGACTGCTTGGACGGGTACGCATATATCGAAACGTCCGGACGGTAAAATATTAATAACTAACCCGCGGCCGTTCATCGGCCTTCCGGAAGGATTCCCTGATTTGTTCGGACTGAAAACGATCACAATTACACCGGATATGATCGGCAGAAAAGTTGCCGTATTTACCGGTGTAGAAATTAAAACACCGACAGGACGGATACGGGACAAACAACGGCATATGATTAATTTCATGGACGACGCCGGAGGCATTGCGGGTGTTGTTCGATCGGTAGACGACGTGAAATTTTTATTGAATGAAAAATTTTTAAAATAATAACGTTTTTAATAAATATAGTTTTTAAATAAATACGGTTTTAATAAATAAGAATTGGAGCAGTTTATGGACACTGAATTTTTCGGATCCATTTTTCAAAACACAACTAAATATATATACTTATGGACGCTGCAAGATAAAAAATCGTATCCATTTATGACGTCACAACTTCAACAAATGGCAGAAAAATCGTTTCAGTTGTCCGGAGAACAACGCGATGTATATTTTTCACTAGGATGTACGGAACGTCCAGTAACGCATGATACACGGGCAAAGCAAGCCGACATTTCACAAATTGGGGCGTTCTGGTGTGACATTGATATATGCGATACCGCACCTGGCGATAAGAATAATCACGCGAAAATGAATCTACCGCCGGACGTTCCATCTGCTATGTCACTTATTCCAGACGACATGCCGCCATCGATCGTAGTCCATTCCGGGCACGGCCTTCATGTGTACTGGCTGCTGAAAAATCCGGTAAAAATTACGGATGATAACCGGGGCGATGTAATTCAGTCGTCCCGTAAAGTTCAGCAACTAATACGGAATAACGCGGAAAAGCACGGCTGGCACATTGACCCGATACCGGACTTATCACGGGTGCTGCGGGTTCCGGGGACGTGGAATTTTAAAACAGACCCGGTGCTATGCGAGGTCATTGACGCGGACTACGATTTACGATATGAGTATGAAACATTTTCCAAATTAAACGTACCCGTCCCGGAAAAACTATCCGACCGCGGGAAAACGTTTGAGCGACGCCCCACGGACGGCACCGCAAAATACATGATTGCAAACTGTCGCTTTCTACAGCACTGTCAAATGGATGCGAAAACCATATCATACGACGAATGGTTAGCGATGTTGTCCAACGTTTCTCGTGCTTCCGACGGCGTGCAAACTTGTCATGAAATGTCAAAAATTGATGCGGATAGATATGATGAAAAAGCAACGCAGGAAAAAATAAATGAATCGTTGGATAATATGTCACCAGCGACGTGCGAATACATTAAGTCACAATTAAACTTCAAATACTGCGAAACGTGCGGGGTAAAATGCCCGTCGTCGTGGTCGCTGGCAAAAGTACCTAAGGCACGGGCAATCATTCGCAATATCACAAACCCCACGCCGGAAACTGTTTTTACACCAGAAGTTATCGGAAGCCTAGCTATTTTAGAACAGGAAGACAGCTTGGAGTATCAAAAATTCAAGTCGAAATGCAAGGGAAATATCAACATAAACGATTTAAATCACGAACTGTCACGACGCAAACAGAAAAATATGCATATCGTGACAGAAAAAAATTACGCAGCATCCGGAGATGACGCCCGCACCATTACCACGAAATCTATTATTCCGGAATGCCCGATTGATTTAATTGTCCCGGTCGGGTATTCGTTCAATGTTTCCGGAATATACGAGATACGCGACAAAGGAGAATCGGGCATACAAAAAACAATGGCGTCCGGATCGCCAACGGTTATTACGTCACGCATATACAATCTGGATACAGATCAGGAAAAAATAGAAATCTGTTTTCAATATTACGACCAGTGGCGCAAAACGACACAGCCGCGATCGATCGTTTATAACAGTCGGCAGATTGTAAAATTATCCGACTGGGGATTAAACGTTTCCTCGGAGACGGCGAAATATTTAGTTAAATTCCTTCAGGAAATGGAACGGATTAACACGGACCGCATCCCATTATCGTATTCCGTTTCACGTTTAGGATGGCGCAAGAACGATACAGAATTTGTACTTCCCACGCGGACAAAATACCGTACCGATATGGATGACGAAGGAGACATTACTTCTGCATTTGCAGAATCCGGAACGCTGCAAGATTGGTTGCCACTAGCAACGCAGGTACGATTATACCCGTTTGCTCGGTTTGTATTAGCGGCATCATTTGCAGCCCCCTTATTAAAATTACTTAGGCACCGAAATTTCATGGTTTACTTTTGGGGAACGTCCGGCGGTGGTAAAACGGCAGCGATAAAATTTGCTGAATCCGTATGGGGAATTCCGGATCAATTAATGACGTCGTTTCTTACCACAAAAAACGGCTTAGAACGCCGCTTAGAACTCCTATCGGACTTTCCGGTAGGAATTAATGAACGACAGGTCGCAGGAGGCGGACGTGAGAAACAGGAGCAATTGGAGTATATTGCTTATATGTTAGAAGGCGGAAAAGGGAAGGGGCGTGCGAATAAGACAGGATTGCAGAAAACGGCGTCCTGGCGCGTTATCGGTATTGCTAACGGAGAAGAACCCCTTACGAAAGAAAACACGATTCAAGGCGTTAAAAACAGAGTTCTTGAAATCAATACATCGCCGATCCTGCCGGACGAACTGGCCCGCAATTGCCACTCTAATTTATATTTTGGTGTGGCAGGCGTTACGTTTATCGAAAAATTGTTATCCGATAAATCAGTCGTTGGGGAAACGTTCAACGAAGTGCAGGAAATTTTGTCGAAACAGTATCACGGGTATTCCTCATCTTACATGTCAGCCGTCAGCCTGATTGTTACCGCGGATTATTTATCATCCATTTGGTTGTTTAATTTACCGTACGATAACGCAAAAAAACAATCGTTATTGATGGCAGCGCAGGTGTTTAAAGAATTGCCGACGCTATCGCAGGTATCCGACGTACAGCGGGCATGGGATTTCGTGCAGAACTGGTTGTCGGCGAACGACAACCGGATTTTAAAAGCACCGGATCAGAAATACATTCCGCCGCAGGTATACGGATTTATGAAATCAGGCAAGGTACATGTGTACCCCGAAGCGCTGCAGGGAGCCATGGAAGAAGCGGGATTTTCCCCGGCGAAAATACTGAAAGAATTCGCCACGCAGGGAAAAATAGAGGTGGAACATGAGGACAGCACGGGATTTGTTAGGTATAAAAAACGGGTTCGCGATTTATTCGGGAAAAGCGTTCGCGTTATTGTTTTGACGAATGAGGATGGAGATGACTAATAAAAATATTAATGTAACGACTGGGAACACTGGGAACTACTGGGAATGTATATGGGAACAGTAGGAATATAGTAATTACAATGACTTAACATACATAATTATAATTGTTCCCAGTGTTCCCAGTAAATATATATACTTACCTTTAGAAATACACCCACCTTATAAGGTATATAAATACGTATATAAATATACATAAAAATATAAGGTATATATTTATATATATTATACCCTTTTCAAATTTACTGGGAACAAAATTTTATAGTCAAAAAATGTAGTAAAATAGCGGGTTTGTAGAGTTAAATTTGTTCCCAGTCGTTTCTGGGAACACGTAAAAGAGGTGAAAATAAAAATTAATAAAAATATTGCATGATATTAAATTTACTACATATAGTATTAATTAAAACAAAAACACAATATATAGCAGAATAAATATACACAAAAGTGTCACGTACAGCATATAGTACATTGATATATAATTTAATTTATAATATACAACATATGGTGTTTATAAGAAAAGAGGTGAAAAAATTGGTTGATTTTAACAAAGAATTAACAAAAAAGAAACTGGAGTATGTATTGAAAAATTTATCGACATATTTGTCTGATCCGGATTTTAAATTAATGTTAGACAATTTATTATCCCGCGCTGAATTTATGGATCGCGAAAACAATCAGAATAAAAATAATAATCAGCCGCTGCCAAGCAATAATCAGCCAAACGGTAACAAAATTGAACAATATGCCGACAACTACCAAAAATTCCACCCAGAAGATTCACCGCTTTGGATTGACTTAATTACATTTGCGGCATTCCAGTCGAAAGAACTTGCGGAAATGTTACAGTACTTACGCGGAACGGGTTGCATATTAATCCCGCATCAAACATTCGGATACGTCATTAAACCGGTAATCGGAAATGACGGCTGGCGATCGCAGGAAGAATACGACAGGGAAAAAAAATGCTTAAACCAGTACGGGGAAACATTAATTAATTTATTGGTAAGGTTAAAACGGCCGGAGAATAATACGAAGGCGAATAATTCAGCAGTTAATAATATTCCGGTAAGTAATATGCCGCCAATGCCGTCGTTTGAGCAAGGTAATTTGAATTATTAAAAGGAGCGGTTAATTATGAATTTAGAAATGGGATTTATGGCTAAAGATTTTATTTCTCAATTATTAAAAAATGGGGTTGTTTTAAATGAAAAACAGCAAAATAAAATAATTGAATTAGATAAGGACAATCAATCTGTCGGAAGGTTATATGTTAGGGGATATATATCTGATAATATGATGCAGAAAATAAGAGAAAAAATAACAAAATCAATTCAAGAAATAATAAATAATAGGAAAAATTTGTAGTAGGGGGAAGATGGTTGACAAAACATCATAAAATCTGTAAAAAAGTTGCTGATAAAAGGAGCATAAATTATGAAAAAAATTGTATTAAATTTTTTAATAAATGCGGCAGCGGTTACGACTGCTATTTTAATAGCTCAATATTTCGGATTGATTAAATAAAAGGAGGAATAACAGTATGAATAAACATAATTTTGGGCCCAGTGAAGTAAAAACAATGGAAGCCGAAGTAAAAACAATGAAAGTCAGCAAAGAAGAATGGGAAGAAATTGTTGCGGCTCAAGGGCATAATCGGGCACCGCAATCAATATATCCACAATTAGACGGATTTGTTTTTGACTACAATATTATCGCTCAGCAAGCCGATCACATTTTGTCTTTAACCAATCGGACTGGTAAATACGCTACATTACAGATAAATAAAGCTGCATTTATGCTGCTACATGGCAGAGACCATGCGTTTGTTGGTATAGATTTTACACATCGTTGTTTCATTATTGCCCCTTGTTATGCCGGAGACACCAATTCGATTGAGTTAAAAGGGACCAGAAGCAAAAATATACAATCCGCATCCGAAAGGATATCAAGACGAAGATGCTGGAAAGCGGATTTGTAAGAGCTGTTACAGAAGTAAAATGCGGCAATTTACTGTTTAGATGGTAAGGCGGGTGGTCGTATGTATTACATGGGTTATGTGTTTTGTAATCGCCAGGACTGCCGTAAATATCGTATATGTGGAGTATCGGTAGCGGCAGCGGAGATGTGGAAAAAGGACAGCAAAAGGACGGCTGATGACTCACCGATACGGAGCGAGTCGATTAATTGTGAAAGATATGAAAAGGGGCCGTGGATATGAAAGAATTAAAAACCATTACTGATGAAGTTTTAAATATGTTTGGCATATCTGACATATCAAAATTAAGAAATGAATTAATGGAATGTGTATTATGTTTCAAGGCAGATAAATATATAAAATATTGTGAAATTATTGAAAATGACCTATCGATAGATTATTTAAAAAAAATATATCAATATTATCAAGCTGATCGTAAGAATTTAAAGCAAGATTACACCCCAGAATCATTATCTACTTTAATATCGCTATTTTCATTGCAAAATGATGTATCGGAAATATGTGATATGTGTGCAGGGACCGGAGAATTGACAATTCAGCAATGGGTGCAAAATCCTTCTATTATTGTTGATTGCCAAGAAATAGATAAAAATGTTATTCCTTATCTTTTATTTAATTTAGCAGTGAGGAATATACAAGGAGTTGTAAGGCATATGGATATTTTATCTAATGATATTTTTAATGTTTATATTTTAAAGAAAGGTGATCAATTTGCGACTGTGCATAAGCAACCCTCCCTATAATCTAAAATGGAAGCATCCTGTTTTTGGAGAATTAGACCCTAGATTTACAATATTACCAAAAGAAAATAACGCTAATCATGCCTTTGTTCAGCTGGCTATTAGCCAGTCAGATATGGCTGTTTTAATTCTTCCAAACTGCATTTTACATCCTAGCGATAAAAATGATTTACAATGTATAAAAAATTTAATCAATAAAAATTTCATAGATGCTATTGTGATGTGCCCAGATTCAATGTTTACCTCTACAAGTATTCCAGTTTGCTTATTTTTTCTGAATAAACATAAAAAGAATGAAACAATTGAAATGGTGGATATGCGCCATTATTATGCATTAGAAACGCGGGAACAAAAAGGACAGTACGGGGGTAAATCCCATGAGGGAAGAATATATAAAAAACAATTCAAAATATTTAATCAAGAGCACATAGATTTTATACTTGACTGCATAAAAAACAGAAAAAAAAATATTAACCAAAGTGCTCCTGTTAATTTAAATCAAATAGTTAACAATCAGTATGATTTATCACCATCACGGTATTTGATTATAGATGAACATAAAAATAATCATAGATCATACGAGGATATAGTAAATGATCTAAATTACATTATTGGAAGAAGAAATTTATGTAAATTAACCATCAACGAAACACTTGCTAAAAATATTGGATTGTATTTTGTAGAAAACATTGATATGTCGGAAACAAATGCTCTACTGGAAAAAATTTGTAATAAAAAAATAAAAAAAGATGATCATATTGCATTTACAAAAAGCGCTATTTTAAAATTTGAAAACCAAGGAACAAAAGAAGTAAGCCCAATATTAATGATGATTATTTCCGGATACAAACAATATTTGTATGAAAAAAACATAGAAGAAAACAGGTTGTTAGTAGAATTACGAGATGCATTGTTACCAGAATTAATGAATGGAGATATTAAAATATAAATCGCCATGGAAGGAAGGGATAGTATGCAGAAATTATCAATCAAAGAGCAGCTGCGATTAGTCAGATATAATTGTCCGGACGTGTGGAAAAAGATTGATGAAGAAAAATGTCCCAGTGATTTTAATCTTAAAGATGTGGAAGGTTGTTTAAATGTAATGGACAATTGTGCTACGTGTCGGAATGCGGCACTCAACGGTGAATAATATGATATTACCTAAAATAATAATATTTTGTTTTATAATTTTTATTTTTTATAAACAATTGGTAGTTTTATATTATATAAACATAATTAACATACTATTTTAATAAATAAAAATTTTATTATTACATAATCGGAGGTGATCCATTTGTACTATAACGATTACAAAGAAACAATTAAAAATTACCTGCGGCACCGAACGGAATGGACAGTATACATTGAAAACTTGAAACAGGATATATCTGATTGTGAAAACACGATACATCTTAACGCGGCACCAAAAATACCGCATCTGTCATTTACGCCTGGATCGGGAAGTGATTCGCAGACGCAGCAGGAAAAAACAGTGGACGACAAAAATAAAATAGCGCTTACTATTGTACAGCTACGAAATACTCTAAACCAGCTGGAGCCAACAATGGCAAAATTGGATAGGTCGCTTGCAGGATTAAAAAAAGAAGATAGGGACTTGATTGTGTGGCGGTGGTGTGATCGGCATTCGTGGGAAGAGGTTGCGGGATTTATGAATGTAACAGAGCGATCGTGCAAGCGCAAGAATAATATAATATTAGATCAATTGGCAAATATGATGTTTGGACCAAATTCAGCTCCTGATAATGTAGATTTTGTTTTTTATGGAGTAAACAGCAATAAAATGGTTAAACAGTAATAAAATGCCGAATGTCCCTTTTTTGTCCCGAAAATGTCCCTTTTTTGTCCGACATTTTAAAGAAAACCATGGTATACTAATACTATGAAAGTCTGCAAGGAAGGGAAAATAATTTTATTTTATTATTAAATATTATCACCAGATTATACGGAATATTTTCTTCGTATATAAAACCTCCTTTATGATAACCTTTGAGCATGCAGGGCAAGCATGCTCACCATACCAGACAGTACGAAATTGGTAAAAAAGCGCATAGCCGGGGATGCGTGAAATAACTACTATTTTCCCCGGCAATACTAAACACAAAAAGCATTCGTTTAACTGCGGGTGCTTTTTTAATATTCGAAATAAGGTGATATTATGATAGATTGCGATAATATGAAATGTAGATTTAACCATTACGAAAAATGCGTTAATATTCGTTTGTGCATTAGAAATGGCGTATGCGTTTCTTCTGAACTAAAAATGCATCGTCAAAAACGTACCAAGGAAACGGACATAAATCATACACCGGTAAAAAATACCATGCGAAATAAAATATTAAAATAATTTATTAATAATTAAAATAATTTATTAATAAGGTGATTATATGAATAAAGCGATATCTATTAATATATATAAATTATTAAAAGCGTTTTTATATGTTCGCCATGAAATATATTTGTATGACAGAGCTCAAGTGTGGTCTGAAAAACAAGGAAAAGTGTGTGTTATTCACGAACTATACAAGCAATGGGATTTAAAAGAATATAAAAAAAGTCATCCGGAATACAAACCAAAGAAAAGCCAAAAACAAAAAAAAGAATTAATTTGTGATTCGTTTAAACAGGTTGATATTTTACTTGAATTAGTGGATAGGTATAAGGCAGGTGAAATTAATGGTCAAGAAAAAACAACATAAACATACGCAATCAGAATTGAATGCTTCGGCACGTATGCGATATAAAAAATTTGTGGATGCGTATATTGAGACCAATAATCAAACTAGGGCCGCTATTGCCGCGGGGTACAGCGAAAAGACGGCTGCAAACCAAGGATGCCGTTTGCTAAAAAATGATTATGTTCTTAAATACTTGGATGAACGCGAAAAAGAACTGGACGAAGAACGTATTGCCAAACCGCGGGAAGTAATGCGGTGGTTTACTTCGTTGATGCGGGGACAGGTAAAAGATGCTTTTGATCTCCCCCCTGGCCTTTCCGACCGCATCGAAGGCGCCAAAGCGCTGCAGAAACGCTGGGGACTTGATAAATCGGACAAGCCGGATATCAATAAAATTGCATTGGTAGATAGCGACGGAAACGATAAATCTCTTAGCGTGCAAATATATATTCCCGATAATGGAAGGGATGGGAATACTACCGATCAGATTAATCCTGATACTTATCCATCTAATACTAAGACTGATGATGACGTATGATAATAAAACCACAGCCGGGGCCGCAGGAAAAGTTTTTATCTTCTCCTGCTGATATTGCAATATACGGCGGAGCGGCAGGGGGAGGGAAAACATATGCGCTGTTAATGGAATGCGCCAGACACGTAAACAATAAATCGTTTCGCGCTGTTATTTTTCGGCGCGTAAGCAGTCAAATAACAAACCCGGGCGGCTTATACGATACAGCGTTAGAGTTATATCCAGGAATGGGAGCCAGAGCCCTTGAATCGCCAAAAATAGTATTCAAGTTTCCATCCGGAGCCAAAGTAATTATGACGCATATGCAATACGATAAGGATGCGTTGGGCTGGCAGGGCAGTCAGGTTCCTTTGATTTGCTATGACGAACTAACACATTTTACTGAAAAACAATTTTTTTATTTAGTATCTCGTAGTCGTAATAGCAATGGAACTGCCGGAATAAAACCTTATATTCGTGCTACTTGCAATCCGGATCCGGATAGTTTTGTCGCCGATTTGATATCATGGTGGATTGATTCGGATACTGGCCTTGCCATCCCGGAACGAAGTGGCGTAATGCGATGGTTTATCCGCGTTGAGGATGAGATTATCTGGGCCGGAACAAAGCAAGAGCTAATAGATCAGTACGGAAGCATTGACGAAAACGGCAATCAAACGTGCATGCCAAAATCCTTTGCGTTTATCGCATCTAGCGTATATGACAATAAAATATTACTTCGTAATGACCCTGGGTATCTGGCAAATTTAAAAGCAATGAATACGGTAGACAGAGAACAGCTGCTAAATGGGAACTGGAAGATAAAACCGTCCGCCGGGCTATATTTTAAAGCTGTACAGGCGCCGATCGTAGAAACTATCCCAGGACGCATCGTTGCTATATGCCGGGCATGGGATTTGGCTGCTACAGAATCTACACCGCAAAATAAGGATCCTGATAGAACACGTGGCGTATTAATGGCGCGTCTTGATTCTGGTAAATTTATTGTTGTTGATGGTCGCGGCGGTTGTTTGTCGGCCAGCGACGTGAGAATACTTGTTCGTTCGACGGGGTCGGAAGATGTGATTAATTATAAATGCAATACAATATCTATTCCGCAAGATCCAGGACAAGCAGGGAAGGAACAGGCGCAGTCATATGTACAATTTCTATCGGGCCATATCGTAAAAACACATTCGATATCCGGAAATAAAATTGCCCGCGCTGAACCATTGGCAACGCAGTGGCAGCAGGGAAATGTATTAATTCTCCGGGGGCCGTGGAATAAAGAATACCTTCGCGAGATGGAATCGTTCCCGGACGGGGCGCACGATGATTATGTAGATGCGTCATCAGATTCATTTTCCAGTATAGCGAAATATCGAGACCTAAGCGGTGCTATTAATTAACTTAGATAAGTATCCAAATTAAGAGGTGTAAGTTATGAACAAACGCCAAAGACAGAAACAGCGGGGGGACAGCTTGATTAACGTTGTATCAGGTCTGAATTCTAATCGTGACCCGTCTGTGTATAACAAAATATTTAAAAGTTTATTCGTTACTGCAGAAACGGCAGATGCATTATTTTCCAGCAATGGTATATTCAAAAAAATAATAACGGCCCCTGTGGATGAAGCATTGCGGGCGGGATTTGAAATTGTTGAAGGGGATAACCCGTGCGAATGCAATGATAATGTACAAGGCATACTGGAAGACATGGGAATGGAATCTGCTGTTGCCGAGGCAATGTACTGGCATAGATGTTACGGCGGCGGAGTAATTATGCCGATATTTGACGGCGGGGGAGATATCGGAGAAGAACTTGACGTAAATGCTATGAGATCCATACAAGAACTTCGTGTGTTTTCAATGCGTGAGGTAACTCCTGCAGAACGGAACATTAATCCGGAAGACATGGATTACAACAAACCAATTACGTATACTATCAATGACGAATCCAACGGATCATCGTTTACGGTTCATAAATCACGATTAATTATTTTCCCCGGAGATATCGTTCCGAACCGATTACGAAACGAACGCAATGGATGGGGTGGAATGGTCATCGAAGAAATATATGACGCATTAATAAATAAATACGATTGCGGAAACAGTTATTCTGTAAAATTATTAGAACGGTTTTCGCAAGGTGTATTAAAAATAGAAGGTATGATTGATTTATGTTCATCGAATCCGGACATGTTGAAAAAATATTTAAATCAAATTGATTTAACGCGGAATGTTTTAAATACGTTGGCGATTGACGGTAAAGATGATTTTGATTTAAAAAACATGACACTTACGGGTGTGCAAGGATTGCTGGAACATTATCAGACCGACGTATCGTCTGTGTCTAAAATGCCTGTAACTATTCTATACGGGAGAAGTCCTGCCGGGCAGAACGCAACGGGGGATTCCGATTTTGAACAGTATCATGCGTTTGTCGGGCAATTACAGCGTCGCGACATAAAGCCAGGTCTTAGGCAATTAGTTGAATACGTGGCAATGTGTAAGGACTATCATATTGCTCTTCCGGAACATTGGTCTATTAAATTCTGCCCGCTTTCTATTCCTTCCGAAAAAGAACAAGCTGAAACCAATTCAGCGGACGCGCTGGCAGAAAATAATCGAGCAAACGCCCGCAAAACGTACGCCTCTATCGGAGCTCTTGACATACCGGCTATACAAGAAAAATTAGAGGAAGAAGGGTACACAATAGACCATTCGCTAGACGCTGCCGCCAATGACCCGCCACCGGAAAGTGGTGATGTCACATGATAATAATTCCAAAACGTAAATGGCTGTTTCCGATCACGTACGAAAAAGCATACATGAAATATTTAATGACGCTGATAAAAATAATTCATTTGGCTGTAAAAAACAGAATGCCGTTGATTCGTAATTATTTATTACAGCATGGTATCCATGGTGATGACGATACGACAGATGATGAATTAGATGCAATTATCGCTGGCGTTATTGCCGAATATCGATTAAAAATAGCCAAAGAAGCCATACAGGCCAAGATACGACAAATATTTGATCAGGTAAACGGAATGAATTCTGAAGAATTTCAAGCAGAACTACATGACGCGTTGGGAATTGATATATTTGAAAGCGATCCATGGCTTGATAAAATGCGTAATTTATGGGCGCAGCAAAATTCACAGCTTATCACAAATATGGAAGATACGTACACAAACCGCGTCGCTGATATCGTTTCCAATGCGGTACGGAATGGTACTTCATACTCCGACGTAGCAAGTCAGATAGAAGACGCTACGGGTGTAAATGAGCGTAGGGCGCAGCTAATTGCTAGGGATCAAGTTAGCACGCTGAATGGTCAATTGACGCGGGCAAGGCAAATGGAAGCAGGTATCAGTCAATATAAATGGTCCACGTCGAAAGACAGCCGCGTGCGACCGCTTCATGCTGCACGCGAAGGGATTATATACAGCTGGTCTGATCCGCCGCGAGACGGCAATCCGGGTGAGCCGATACATTGCAGATGTACGGCAATACCGGTTATCGACACCGATACACTTGTTATCGGTGGAATTCCCAAAGACATCATAGAAAGGGGGTGAGACAAATAATGTCAATGCGATATGACGTAACTGCAATAAAAGCAGTAAAAACGGATGAAGGATTTATTTTGGACAAGCCGGTTATCGGCCGATCCGGAATATTGACGTACATGAACAGCGACGGAACGAAACGTCTTGAATACCGTCCTCCGGAAGAGGCTTTTGATGAAAAATCATTAGCTAGCATCCGCGGTAAACCTATTATGATAGGGCATGCGGCGATGGCTAATTCTGGAAATGCTGGTAATCTTCCCATTGTTGGATCTGTATTGTCTGGCGGCCAAAAAGACGGCAACGCTATCCGTGCCGATGTTAGTATATATCGCCTCCCGACAGATGCTAGAGAATTGTCGTGCGGATATAAACTTGACTTGGACGAAACGCCCGGTATCACGCCGGACGGTCAGCATTACGATGCAATACAGCGAAATATCAGATATAACCATTTGGCGATTGTTCCAAAAGGAAGGGCCGGTGTCGCAAGATTAAATATGGACGGCGACCAAGATATCAGTTTTGCTGAATATATGGATGGAAGTGACTTAACAACAGCGGAACGAAATAAATTGCCTAAATCCGCTTTTGGACTTCCGGATAAAATGGCATATCCCATGCCGGATGCCGGCCATGCTGCGAATGCAAAAGCAAGGGCGGCGCAGGAGTTAAAATCAGGAAATTTAACACAGGAAGAGTATGACATCATTGTAAAAAAGGCCAATGTAATTTTAAATCAAAAACGAGGTGACAGTAAAATGGCAAAAGTAAGACTGGATACGGGTATTGAATATGAGGTACCTGCGGAAGTGCAGGCGTATATTGACCAGCATCGCGCAGACGGGATAAAAGGAAAGGCATCTATGGAAGCGCTGCAGGCTAAATATGACACATTAAGCACCGCACATGAAAAATTTAAACAGGATACGGAAAAAACCATTAAAGATATGAAGGATAATTTTGACGGTGCCGTAAAATCCCGCATAGATTTACTGTCCGTTGCCGACGCTGCTGGAATTAAAAAAGCAGACAGTATGACGGACAAAGAAATTAGAATTGCCGTCATTAAAAATGTAAATGGCGATGGTTTTGATGTAGAAAGTAAGTCTGACGATTATATCAATGCTGCTTTTGATATGTGCAAATCTATGGCCAAGAAAAATGACGATTCAAATTCTAAGAATCGTCAAAAAATGAATAACCACGACGGCGATGATTCGCATGTAGATGAATTTGATTATTTAGCCAAGCTTGATAAGATCCGTGAAGATGAAGCCAAGGCGTATTTAGGGGGTGAAAAATAATGACAGCATTAAAAGATATGTTTAATTGGTATTCGCAGGACATGGATAAAGCGCTGGAAGGTATGCTTGCCAATGCGTCTTCCGGCGTTATTGATTCCATGTCGGCATTTGATACAGCAGGTGTTGAACCGGGTCATCCTGTTATTCAGTCCAGCACGGAAGGCATGGTAAAAATGCCGACAACAGATGTCGAAGCAGCTAAAGTAATTGGCGTTGCTGTTCATCAGCACAAAGAACCCTCCGTACCGTTTTATGCTAAAAATGATACAATTCCGGTCATGTCGTTTGGTGATATCTATGTACAATTAGGCGATGCTGTTGCTTCTCCGCGGTCTAAAGCGGGCCTTGTGGCTGTTACGGAAAATGGCGCAACGGTATATCGGTTTAATGCATATACTGACGCTATCGCCGGATCTAGAGCATTTACGGTAACGACGAATGGTGCAGCAAGTACAGACACCGTTACAATCGGTGGCGTTACGCTTACTGCCGGTACAGATTATACCGTTGGCGCTAACGTATCAGCAACCGCCACGGCAATTGCAGCGGCTTTGAACAAAAAATCCAATTTCAGCGCTATTTATAGTGCCAGCGCGTCTGGAGCCGTAATTACGGTAACCGAAGAGGACGCAGGCGGAAGCAATACACCGGCCGCGGCTACGTATACGGGGACTATTGTATTATCCAGCGGCACGGCGGTTACAAGTACTGCTGCATCGGGAATTCCAGTTGCCAATGCAACTATTTTAGATACTGGCGATGAAGGCGATTTGGTACGTCTTCGCATTCGCAAATAAGAAGGAGGATAGCATATATGAAAAAATCGGATAGAATTGAAATGATTGAACGCCTTGACGCGGCAACGCTTAAAGGAATTGGAGATCGCATGGATGACGCGTCTGCTGCATTTCTGTCTCGGCAGTTAACATATGTCAGAGCGCAGACGATTGATGTTCCTCATGCGCCTTTGAATGCATTTACAGTATTTCCAGTGCAGACGGAAATACCCGTAGGGGCCGACACGGCATTGCAGTATTATTATGACATGGTTGGGATGGCAGAATTAATATCGAACCCCGCCGATGATCTTCCGCGTGCTGACGTATTGGCGCATGAAACGTCTGTGCATGTTCGGCAATTCGGTGATGCATACGGATATTCTGTGCAGGATTTAGAACAAGCGGCATTTGCCCGTGTTTCTCTTTCCGCACGTAAAGGAATCGCCGCGAAACGTGGTATTGACATTAAACTGAATAAATTAGCATGGAACGGTGATGCTAAAGGTGGAATTGTTGGGTTCATTGACAATGAAAACATGTCCGAATATACATTAGCTGCTGATGGTACTGGCGCCGCTACTACATTTGAATCTAAAACGGCAGTACAAATGTATCGAGATGTGTCAAATATCATTGAATCTATTGCGATTAATACGGGCGAAGTAGAAAAAGCTAATACCGTTATTTTCGCCCCTAAGCCGTACCGTGCACTGGCTACGACGCTGTATACAACTACGAATGGGCAAACGACGGACACTGTGTTACAGATGTTGCAGTCTCATTATCCGGAAATTACAAGATGGCTTAAGGTTAGCGAACTGCATAATGCGGACAGCACGGGAACGAAAGATATTGTTATCGCTGGATATTTTGATCCGGATTACATTCGCTTTGAAATCCCGAAACGATTCGATCAGCGTCCGATCCAGGAACGGAACTTGGAATATATTGTCAATTGTCTGGCTTCTTCCGTTGGCGTTACCGTAAGCCGTCCGTATTGTTTCACTAAAGCCGTTGGCGCATAGGGGGTTATTGTTATGGCAGAAAGTCAAAAAAATTATATACAAAATTTGGAAAGCCGCAGTGTATTCTGCGGCGATCTCCATTTGAAACCTGGATATCCACAGGAATTAAAAGAGATAACCATTGAAGAATTGTGCGAAAAATACCCCGCTATAAAACAAAAAGTAGAAAAGGGCACTATTCGCATGATTGATAAAAAGCAGGCAGATTCGGAAGAAAAACGCATCAGTAAAGAATTTAAGGAAAAGTACGAGAAGGCCGTGTGATAACATGGCTACCGATGCGCAGTTATCATTAGTACGTAAATTTGCTCCGGAATTTCAAGACGTTTCTAACGATGACATATATGCGGAAATAGACCTATACAGTGATATGCTAAGCGAGAGTTATTACGGACCATTTTATGACCGCGCTCTTGCTTATTTTGTCGCTCACCAAATGACACTGGAAGGTGTGGCAAAGGAAGATGGCGTCGACGACAGCTATTTGACAGCAGGTGCCGTCCTGCAAGAACGCCTAGGTAATTCGTCACGTCAATATGAATCAAGCGGCACAAGCTATTCTGACGCATTGTACGGAAAGACATATTACGGCCGCATGTTTCTTCAAATACGAAACATGCGCCGCATCCCCGGAATGACAAGGATGTGATTCTATGGATGTTATTGATATTGACTTGGGATTAAACGAAATAATTGAAAACGTCAAAGAGTTCTCCGAGAAAAAAGTAAAGGTAGGGATTCAGTCAGGGGAGACTACGGAAACCCATAGGAATCAATCTTATGGAACTACGTACGGCGGTGAAAATCTTGCCTACGTTGCATCGCTTCATGAATTTGGAAGTCCCGGCGGCATGATTCCGGAGCGCTCGTTTATTCGTGCGGGACTAGAAGAAAAACAATCGCATTTGGAAGGTGAATTTGCTGACCAGGCAGCGAAAATATTTGCAGCGGGAGCAAGTCCTACGCAGGTTCTGAATTTGTTAGGACTGGAAGCAACAGGTATCATTCAAGAAAAAATTGTATCAGGTCCCTTTACACCGGACGCACCAGAAACTATTAAGCGCAAGGGTTCTGATAAACCATTGATTGATACTGGACATTTGCGGCAAAGTATACGGCATAAGCTGGAGGATTGATTGTAGATTAGACGATTGTTATAAGCTGGAGGATTGATTATTATGTCATTCATGTCAACATATACAGTAATCCGATATGGAAGCGGCATGTACGATTCTACGGGTAAGTTTATTGCTGGTACGAAAACAGAAATTGCGATAAAAGCATCTGTGCAGCCGCCAAGTTTTGGCGATCAGCAATCGTTTACGCTAAATGAAAAATTTGGTACGTCGACGGATACAATGGTTGTTGTATACACCAAAGAAGAACTTAGCGTAGACAAGGAAGCAACAAGTACCGTTGGATCCAGTGAAGCCGATATTTTAATATATGAAAATAAGTACTATAAAGTTGTATCTAGGCAACCGCTAGATACAATAAAATCATTGAAACATCGTCAGTATTATGCCGTAGAAATACCGGAAGAACAGGCTCTTGATTATGAATAGTAGGAACGGGTGATGTGATATGAATAAATGTCAAGAATTAGCAATGCATGATTTAATTGCAACGTTATTGCATTTGGACGGGGATCATGTTATTGATGCGTATCAAAACGCTACAAGGCCAACGCTTCCGTATGCGTCACTGTCGTATCGAAGCACGCAGGATGAATCTATGGTAGAAATTGGGAGTACGGACAGCGACGGATCCCGCAACATCGTATCACGTCATACTGAAATACTTGAAGTGCAGGTGTTTGGTGGATACCCGGACTGCAGTCCGGAAAACATGATAACTAATATGATAATTGGCATGAAGCTTGACGCCGCATCAGCTATTTTCAGAGAGAATGGTTTTTGTGTGTTCGATTCGGGTCCGGTAAGTACATTTTCAGCAGTTTTAAACAAAGCATTGTATGAAAAACGTGCATTTGTCGACCTGCATGTTAGATATAATTCCATAATCACGGATACGACTGGCGGACGTATCGAAAAAGTACAAATTGCGTCCGGAATGGGCACATTACCTGATGATACGATAATAATAGAAAGTGAGGTATGACATGAATTTAAGCAGAATTGTAAATATAGCAATAGTTCTTGATACGGCAGGTATTAGCAAAGTTGGGTTTAATACGATGGCAGTGTTAGGAGTTCATGCATTTGATCTATCCAGATCGTTGACTATTGTTGATGTTGACGATTTAACAAATTTAGGATTTTCCGAAACGGACGCACTGTATTTGGCCGCATCGGCAGCATTCAACCAAACGCCGCGTCCTAAAAATATTAAAATATTGCGGTGGAATCCGCCGTCTGCAGCAATATCTGTAAAAACTGTTGCAAGCGGAACGTACAGCCTGTCCGTGAGTAAGAAAGATTCTTCCGGAACTGTTACCAGTAAAACATATACATATACAAATTCCGGGACAAGTGCAGAAACGATACTGGAAGGAATTTTGGCTGCTATTACAGCGGATGCCAATAAGTTTGTCACTGGATCATACGCAGCTAATGTTTTGACTGTTACGCCAAGCGTAGCAGGAACAAGTATAAAATACGCTGTAAGTTCGAATATGAGCGTTGCATTTAATACGCCGACAGAAGCTATTGCAGAGGCCATGACAGCTATTACTGCGGAAGATAATGACTGGTACGGATGGGCGTTGGCAGATCGTACCCCGGATAATATTATGGCGGCTGCAGCATGGTCGGAAAGCCATACCAAAATATTCTGTACGGCTATTGCAGAATCAGGGGCAAAGGATTCGTCTGTTACAACAGATACAGGATCATTGTTGAATGAAAAAGAATATTACCGTACGCACTGGTGGTATCATGCGTTGGCGGCATCTGAATATCTGGAAGTAGCTATTATGGCGCGGTGTTTTTCTATTGATCCCGGTGGTGAAACATGGTCGCTTAAATCGTTAGCCGGCATTACCGCAGATGGCCTTACGGAAACGGAATATACTGCGGTTAGCGGTAAAAATGGAAATACGTATGAAAAGGTACGTAATATTTCGGTAACGCAGAATGGTAAGGTCGCAGCAGGAGAATGGATTGATGTTATCCGGTTTAGAGATTGGCTGCAGGAAGAAATGGGAACCAATATTTTTACTGCGTTAAAGAACAGCAATAAAGTATCATACACAGATGCTGGCATTGCAATTATTGAATCACAGATGAAAAAAACGTTAGACAAAGGTGTTTCCGTTGGCGGGATTGCTCCTGTGGAATATGACGATGCTGGAAATAAAAATCCGTCTTACGTTGTTACCGTTCCGCTTTCCAGTGACATAACGGCGACAGTTAAAGCAAGCCGTGTATTGACAGGCGTTTCGTTCACAGCGCGTCTATCTGGAGCTATCCATGTAGTTGACGTATCCGGTTCACTAACATATGCATCGCTGTCGTCCACAGACAACAGTTCTGCATCGTAAAGGGATGGTGATAAAAAATGGTAAAAACATACAACCCAAGTGACGTAGTTGTCATTTATGGTGCAAAGCAGATAACCGGTTTTTCCGAAGATGACATGATTACAATCAAGCCGGGCGGTTCCGGAACGCAAAAATATGTCGGAGTGGACGGCGAAGTATCGCGATCTATTGATCCTGATACAACGGTAGAAGTAACGATGACACTAGCTACTACGTCAGATAGTAATGATACGTTAATGGAAGCCTACGAAGCGGATAGAACATATGGTTCTGGCATGCAGGAATTGATCATCAAAGACCTGTCGGGAAGCACAATTGTGTCGGCAGCGCAGGCGTGGGTAGCGAATATGCCAACAAAGAAATTCGGCAAAAAAATAGATAAAAACGAATGGACGATGCATACCGGTCAAGCATCTTCGTTTATCGGAGGTAATAGCTAATGAATATCGGCGATCGCAAAGATGTGGTGGTAGGTGAATACACCTACCACATCATGCCGTGGGCACCGTTTAAAGCGGCTAAAAACTTAGGAACCTTACAGAAATACATACTTCCTGTAGTCGGTAAATTAGCGGACGGCGTGGCGCATAATCCAGATGTACTGGAAATGGATACAAATACTGATATGGGATCTATTATGAGTTGCTTAGATGGAACATTTCAAGAAATAGCAAATCGTCTTGACGAAAACGCAATAGACGCATTGCTTAAAATGATTCTTGATTCAGAGTATATTTCAGTAGATGATCCCGCAACAGGTAAACCAGCAAAGCTTACAGAGCCTGTATTAAATAGATTGTTTACGGGAAATATAGCCGATATGTTTGTTTTAGCGGCAGAAGTGATAAAGGTAAATTATTCAGATTTTTTTACAATTTTCGGGAGCCGCTTTGGGAATCTCGGGATGTTAATAAACCGAAAATAGAAATCCCCGGAACGGTGCGTGCCGATTTTGAATTAGAAACATTCATACTGCGTGCTGTAGAAAGCGGCATGGTGTCTATGGGAGAAGTTAAACGCGGAGATGTAACGATTGTAGACATACAGAAAATAGTAGCATATCTGGACATGCGGGCTGATGTAGAATGGGCTAACCGAAAACATAACGATGACTGGTAGGTGAAATCAATGGTAGTAAAAGAATTAATAGCAAAATTAGGTTTTAAGGTGGATACTGCCAGCGTGCAATCGGTAAATTCGTCAATTAATAATGCAAAAGGAAAGCTGGGAGAAATGGGAACTGCCGCCACGGCGGCTAGTTCCGAAGTAAGCGGCGGACTAAATGCAATCGCCCGCCTGTCTACATGGACTACCGGAATATTTATTGGCATGGGCATGGAAATTGTTAATGTATTCCGGTCTATCGTTAGCGGAACACGTGAAGCATCTGACGAAATGAATAGCCTTGACGGACGGTTGCGGATTGTAACGGAGACAGATAAGGAACGTCTTAATCTTGAACGGGAACTATATGCAACCGCACAAAATTCCCGCCAAGATCTAGGGGCAACTGGCGATTTGTATTTTAAAATTGCGAAATCAGCAAAAGAACTTGGCGTAGATTCTCGTCAGGCTCTTGACATTACCGAAACAGTAACTAAAGCGCTTACCGTCGGCGGCGCTACAACGCAACAAACAACGGCTACAATATTGCAATTAGGACAGGCGCTATCTTCTGGTAAACTGCAGGGTGATGAATTGCGGTCACTGGACGAGAATGCATTTGATCTGATGCAGGCGATGGCTGAATATTTTGGCACGACGATTGGTAATTTAAAACAAATGGGCGCCCAAGGACAGTTAACGGCGGAGCAAGTCGCAAAAGGAATATTATATGCAAAAACAAAGATAGACGACCAGTTCGGTAAAATGCCGCTTACTATCGGACAGGCGCTGCAAGTTGCTGAAAACACATACAAACAAGGAATATATGAATTTGAACGTATTACAGGTATGTTTCAAGGAGTAGCCCATGGCATTGTTTCTTTTGTTACAGGAATATCGCATAGTATACAAAAACTGTCAGATGCAATTGGAGGCCCTAGGAATTTAATTAAATTGTTAACTATTTCTTTAGCCTCTCTGGCTGCAACATTAGCTGCTGTTAGATTTGATGCTATTATTGCAGGGGTGAATGCATTATTTAAGGCTATTGCTGCTAATGTTTTAGTCGTCGGAAAATTTATGGCAATATTAGCGATATTTGTACTCATCGGGCTTGCTATACAGGATATATATACATGGATACAGGGTGGAGACTCCTTGATGGGCCGCTGGCTTGGGCCATGGGAAGAGTTTAAGGCGAAACTTGGCCCGATTATTGAATTGGTTCAAGCGGTAAGAAGCGCTGCTGAAGAATTAGCGGCTATAATTATAGCGAAATGGCAAGAAATAAAACCATCTGTTGATCAATTAGGAAGTGCAATTCTACAATTGTGGTCAGTAATTGGCCCTATTATTATGCAGATAGCGGAAATAATAGGGGGTGTCCTCGTTGGATCTATTTTATATGCAATGCAAATGATTGGAGCGTTAATACAATATGTATCAGATTTTTTAAGCAATAATCCGGCTATAGCAGATGCTATTGTGGCTACGTTTGAAGGTGCGTTTACATTAATAAAAGATGCTATACAGGTAGTTGCTGCTGTATTTTCCGGCAATTGGTCTCAGGCCATAAATAATGTAAAGCAATTATTTAGTGACCTGGGAAGTTTTGCGATTCGCATCATGCAAGACATTGCAAGCGCAATTGGTACCTATATTATGGACAAAATAACGGGTGCTAAAACTGCTATTATGGATTTTTTGGGCTGGTCTGGACAACAGACATCAAATGCTGTTAATGATTCTCGGTCTACGTATAATATTACAGCTAATCAGACAAATTACGGATCTGCAGCAGTCGCCGCTGCTAGCGAAGGCGTTCCATTGCCGTGGTCGCCAACATGATGAGGTGCTAATATGACAATATCGACAACGCAACTATCAAGTCTTATTATGGCTCCTACATTATTCGGTAGTTTTGAAATGGACGTAGTTATGGAGCGTAATCCGGAATACGAAGCGGAAGTAACGGATAATCCCGTGGAGACTGGGTTTGTTGTCAGCGACCATATCATAAAAAAACAGCCAAAAATGACAATGACAGTCATATTTTCGCCGACTAATGTAACATGGAATGACCGGAGGGGCGGAACACAGCCGAACCGAATTACGGATGTAGAAAAAGCACTGGAAACATTGTTGAATTCAGGAGAGCCGACATTTTTAAAGACGCAAGACAATGTATATCAAGATATGCTTTTAGTACATTTTACAATGCCACGAAATACAAAAGACGGGAAAGCCGTAAAATCCACGCTTGAATTTCGAAAAGTAGTTAGAACGTCTACGGAAACTACATCCGTCCCTGCGGCATACGCTAGCACAGCGACTACTACCAATGATACTACAGGCGCCGATCAGACAACGGCCTCCGACCAAGCCGGAAGTACGGATACGAATGCCGGAGATGCGGATACATCGGATATCGGTTCCAGCACGAATAATGCGGACACAGAAGAATCCGCGGGATCAGAAACGGCAGGAACTGCAAATAAAAGTATAGCGGCATCTATTGCAGATGCAATAACCGGATAAGGCACGGTGATAAAAATGAATACGATATCTATGTATGATGCAAATGATTTTACAGAAAATATAACCATTGAAAATACGTTATATAAACTTCACTTTGGATGGAATGGGATATCGTGGTCGATGGATATCCGTGACAGTTCTGGTAATAATATTGTATGCGATATTGTTTTGGTTCCCAATTATCCTCTTTTATTTCAGCACCAGCGGCATATCGCGATAAAAGGACAAATACTTGCTGTACGCAACGATAACAAAACAAGTATTGGCCGCGATGATTTTGTAAACAAAAAAGCAACGTTGGTATATATGAGTGAGGTGGACCTTAAAAATGCAGTGGCTTAGGACGTATAAACTTATTTTAGGCCAACCTGGAACCGACGGTATTATCATAACCAACATTAGTTCCGATGGGTCGTATCAAAATGACGCACTGCGGATTGCGTTTGATATTGACAAAGACACAACAAAGAAAACAAACAAAAGTAAATTACAAATTTGGAATCTTTCCGAAGATAGCCTGCAGAAAGTTGAAAAAGACGATCTGTACTGTGAATTGTGGTGCGGGTATTTCGGTGAAAATAACTTGCGTCGCATATATACCGGACATGCGTTGTCAGTACATACAAAAGACGATAATGAAGGGAAAGATGTTCTAACGGAAATACATGCCGGAGACGGAAATGTTGCAGTGCGGGATTCGCTAATATCTGTAGCATATACTCCTGGGACAAACACAAGGCCTATATTAGAAGGAATAGCTGCTAATATGGGCCTTTCTTTATTTTCTGCTTCCGATGTTGCGTTTCCCGACTACCCCAATGGCTATTCGTTCGTCGGCAAGGCAGCGGACGCGTTAACGGAAATATGCAATACGATAGGTGCGTCATGGTCTATACAAAATGAAGTCATCCAAGTCATTATGGGAGATGGGACTACTAATATACAGGCCATGGTGTTTTCGGCATCCACCGGACTTTTGGGCTTTCCGGGACACGTTAACCGATCAGCAACGGGTGTGAGCGACAAAAGTTCAAACGGTACTGATGTACAAAGCACTACAAAACGCCGTAAGCAGACAAAAGCTAAAAAAGAAAGAAAGCAAAAAAAATATGGATGGAAAATAACAACATTGCTATGCCCCACAGTTAACCCTGGGGATATCGTAAAAATAGAATCGGCCCGCATTACAGGATGGTTTAAAGTAGAGTCTATTAAACATCAAGGCGATTTACGCGGAAAGGACTGGAAATCAGTTCTTGAATGCGTGGAAATAACGTTAAGCAGCTAAGGCGGTGCAATATGAACATAAATCAGTGGCAAGAAGCCGTAGAAGAAACCATGCAGAATAAAAATGGAAAAATGAATACATGTATACCTGGTGTTATTCAATCTTATAAAAACGGGCGGGCGGTTGTTAAGCCGCAAGGGACTATTCAGTACGAAAATGGTAAAAGCATGGAATATCCGGTTATTTATGACGTTCCCATTGTATTCCCAACGGGGATGTCCGGCACGTGCGGTATAACATTTCCAATTAAATCAGGAGATGGATGCCTGATTGTTTTTTCACAAAATAACATGCAATCATTTCTTTCCGGAACGGAAACAGACGATCAGCGTCACCATTCGTTGAATGATGCAATATGCATACCTGGTTTATATTCTGCTGCATTTTCTACAGTAGAAAGCAATCCAGACGATGTATGTATTTTCCATGGAAATAGTAAAGTGACACTAGGCGATGGCGGTTTAAACGCGAATCTTGCGGACGGAACTATTTTTGAATTGTCCGGAAGCGATCTAAAAGTAAATGGAATTTCACTTACAAAGCATAAACATGGCGGCGTCCAGTCTGGTGGCAGCACAACCGATGTTCCGCAGTAAACGGAGGCAATATGATATATGACTTAGCACTTAATAAAAAAACACATGATATTATTGTTGATAATAACGATGGTATTTTAATCGGCAACGCCGAACGTGTGGCACAGCAAATGAAAACTACGCTATTAGAATGGCTTGGAGAATGGTTTTTAAACAGTCAGGAAGGGATTGACTATATTAACTACATATTAGTCAAAAATCCTAATTTGCGGCACATTCAGTCTATTTTAACGACCGCGTTACTTGCTATTGACGGCGTTTCATCAATAGATAGTATGTCATTTGAGTGGGATAGGGAAAATAGACAGATTGCAGTAACGTATACAGCGACTACAGTTTACGGCGTTGTATCAGATATGGGGGTGCTTGGCTATGACTAAATACGGTGTTACGGATAACGGCTTTGTCCGTAAGCGACTGGATGCCATTTTATCTGATATGGTCAGCCGATTCGAAGATAAAATGGGTGTAAAAATAAGTAAAACGAGCACATCGGTATTGTATCAATTGTTTGGAATCGTTGGATATGAATTATCTGATATATGGTCGGGGATGCAGGATACATATAATTCCATGTATCCGAATACATCAAGTGGCGTAAGCCTTACGAATACTGCCGCGCTGGCGGCAATTCATCCTATTGCGGCAGAAAAAACACAGGTGTATGTAACGTGCATTGGGTCAGAAGGAACAGTAATTCCGGAAGGTCAGCAGTTGGAAGATAAAAGCTATTATACGTATTCAGCTGATGCGGACACGACAATAACAAAAACCGCCTGCAGCTTGATTCGAATGCAGCTGACTTCGATAACTACCGGAGTGGCATATAGCATATCTATAGATGGCGCAACCAAAACATATACTGCTGCATCGGGTGATACCGCATCTACGGTTTTAGCTGCGCTGTATTCACAGTTTTCGTTTACAGACCGGACGTTCTCACTGTCTAATAATATATTGACAATAGAAATGAACGATCAGTCGCAGACCATGAATGTAGAAACTACGGAAATACAAATAAATAGCATCGGAACTCCTGTGAAATTTTTATGTGATACGTACGGCTCCATTGATCCTGAAATAGGAGGAATCACGACTATTGTAAATAGTATAACTGGACTTGAATCTGTATATAATTACTGCGCCGCGGATGTCGGAAGGGCCAATGAAACAGATATTGAACTACGTCAGCGCTGGGCAACAGCTGTATACAGCGAACAGTCATCGTCTATGGCAGAGGCTATACAATCGGCAATATATAACAATGTTAACGGCGTAACGGCGGTAAAGGTATTTGAAAATACGGAAGACGAAACAGATACCTACGGCAGGCCGCCGCACTGTATAGAGGCTGTTGTAGAAGGCGGAGAAAATGAAAATATAGCTAAACAGATATTGGCCAAAAAGGCTTCAGGTATAAAAGCATACGGCAGTGTATCCGCAAGCGTCGAAGATTCGCAAGGAATAAGCCACACTATAAGTTTTAACCGCCCTACAGAAGTACCTGTGTGGATTAAGGCTGTTATTACTAAGAATAGTGAAGAATCGTGGACAAGCCAAAATTTAACAGAAATAGCATCGTATTTATTGGCTACGGGAAACGCGCTTACAATGGGCGAAGATGTTATATTGCAACGGTTCCTTGGTAGCATATACAGCAATCTTGCAGGGATTTCATACATTGAACTTACGGCCACAACGGGAGCTACGGCCGGAGTATATGGTACTGGAAATATCGCAATAGCTCCGCGCGAACTTGCAACGTTTTCTGCAGCGCGGATTGAGGTGACGTTAAATGAGTAGACTATCGTCTATGCAAGAACATTTATTAGCCCAATTTTCCGACAAAGATGTTTTTAATGCGTTTTTGTATGCAATTAGTGAAGAATTAGTTTCAATAGATGATACGTTGTACGGCCTAAAATATAATCGCTGGATAGACACAGGACACGGCCAACAGTTAGACGGAATAGGGACTGTAATATCACGGTCAAGGCGCATTACAGACGCACTCACACTATCATTTTTTGGATTTTCTAATCAGTCGGGGATAACTGGTTTTAGTCAATCTCGATTGCGATCGAGCGAAGAGCCGTATCTTGCAACATTATCGCTTGCTGATCCGGAGTATAGGGCGGCGTTATGGAGTAAAGTTCATAAAAATAATTGTCAGGGAACAGGAGAAGATACGATATCATCGCTGCTGTATATATTTAACAGCAGTCAAATTGTGCTAGAAGATGTTGAGCATGCATCATTTATTGTAGGTGTAGGAAAAATATTATCTGATAATGAAATACAGCTTGCTAAAGTAGTGGATTTGATGGTACGTGCAGGCGGCGTGAAATGTTTATACATGGAAATGTTTGATGCAGATGCGTTTTTTGGATTTTCAAATTTAAATAACAATGCTAAGGGATTTGGAACCGGAAAAATTGCAAGCATATTTTTGATTAATTGAATTAAGGAGTGATACGTAATGAGCGATCCCGATTTCAGTAAAATATTTGGAACAAATGCGGATAGTGCCGCAGATTTAACGGATGTAAATTATTTAAAGGGCTGGGGATTTCTAGGAGCCGAACCGCCAACTTATCAGAATTTTGACAGCGTACAGAAAAAAAATGACGCAAAAATGTTGTGGTTGTATAACAAATTAAAAAATAAAGTAAGAATTGCAGGGAAAACATATTCAGCAGGAGATATTATTTGGTCTGAATCTATGTCAAGCAATCTGTTCGCGTATTGTATCACAGGCGGTACTATTAGCGACACAGAGCCAACATGGCCTGCGGAAGGTCTTGCGGTAGAAGATGGTGCTGTTACATGGAAAATGAGAGCATTTGCGTTCTCAGATTCATTGCAAGATATGATAGATTCACTATCTAGTACATACGACAGACGTTCTGGGGACTATATCGCAATATCTTCTTCAGTAACGCTTACATCTTCGCAAAGCGGGTATCGCATACAAGCAATTACAGCAAGTATTGCAATTACTATGCCGGCAGTTTCTGCCGGACTGCATTACACTATATTTAATAATTCATTGGGAGAAATTACATTATCTACGCCCGCTACATTTATTGGCCCACACGGAAACAGTGAGACATCTTTGTCTATCCCTGCTGGCGTTGTCGTAGATATATATAGCGATGGATCAAATTGGATTGTTTTTATGTCATCTGGGTCATTCGTAGGGGCTACTAGCGAAACAAATGGTAAATCGGGTGGAGTTCCTGTTCCTGCTGCAGGGCAGGAAAACAGCGTATTATTGGGTTCCGGTGTGTGGGAACCTCTGGCAAATTTAGCAGTCGTATCCGGTTTTTCTGTTAATGCCACAGCAAATGGAGGCCATTTGACATTTCCAGCATGGCTAGGAGGACTAACTATTGAATGGGGAAATACAGCAGATAATTATAGCGGCGGTACAGTTGTGTTTCCGAAGCCATTTACGACGATATTCCAAGTATATGCGATAACAGGAAGCCAGAGAGACGAAAATGTTTGCCCAAACAATATTTCTAATACCCAGTTCGATATACAGACCCAGGGCGTGACTCAGGGTGTTTGCCGGTGGTTCGCTATCGGGATTGCATAAAACGAGGAGGAAATACTATGCAAATGATGTGTAGTGAATTTGTTGTCATAAAACAAGGGGATACCTTCGGGTATCCTTTTTCTATGGCAGATTCGGCAGGGAATCCAATTACAGGGATTGCAGGAAAATTAAAATCACAAATACGGGATTCTCTTGACAATATCATCAGTGAAACAACTATAACGGAAACATCTACACCGGGTCTATATTTATTGCTTGCTGTTAAAAATTCATCCGAATGGCCGTTATCTGGGTGTTTTACGGATATTCGATACACAGACAGTCAAGGGCTATCTGATAGTATTAATACAATCGGTATTCGAATAGCAAGGGAGGTATCAAGATGAACTCGGACTTAACTCAAACCGGAAATATAACTGTAAAAATTATAGCCGACGGTGTCATGGCGGCCGAAGCCAAAGAAGCGGCACTCCAAGCCAAGGCAGACGCACAGGCGGCGGCGCAGGAAGCACAAGCCGCCGAAACCGCGGCAGAAGGATACGCCACAGCCGCCGGAGCGTCGGCACAGACAGCACAGGCAGAAGCGAGTACAGCAACCGAAGCGGCGCAGGAAGCACAAGCCGCCGAAACCGCGGCGGCAGAATCGGAACAAGCGGCAGAAGCATCAAAAACAACAGCAGTAGCGGCGGCAGAAGAAGCGCAAGCAGCACAGACAGCCGCCCAGACGGCACAGGGATTATCAGAATCGGCACGAGATACATCCACACAAAATGCTACTTTGGCAGCGGCATCACAGACCGCTGCGGCATTGAGCGCAACACAGGCAGGACAATACGCTGATAGTGCAGGGCAGTCAGCGACTACAGCAACGCAACAAGCAACGGCAGCGGGCGTATCGGAAGGAAATGCGGCGGCCTCTGCAACCGCTGCACAAACAGCGGCAACAAACGCGGCCAATGTCGCCAAAGATTACTTGCAGCGATCGACGGCATACACGGCCGGAGACATAGTTCCGGCGGCTGATAGCCTATCAAAGGCGTATGCACTGCTGTGTACCGGCAGCACGACCGCAGGAGTAACGCCAATGACCGGAACGACAGCACCAACGGCATGGGCGGCGATAGGAAGCACCACGACAGACGGAACAGCGGTATTTATGACAATCGCACGGCGGCCAACGACGCGAGACCAGTCGGGATTGACGGACATATATACAAAAACGGAAGTGGATGTGCTTATTGATTCGGATAAAAACATATATGGCTCTTCTTTTGATGGCGTGAATTCCACAGGGACACGGTTATATGCTTCTTCTGGTCTATCATGGTCACCATCTACAGATATAGCGGCAGGGACAGACCAATTTACAGGGAAAAGCGTATGGAACGGGTTTGACATACTGGTAAAATATGACAGTTCTACTGGAAAAGCAAAAATTGTAGCCTACGAAGGAACGAGCGCATTTGACACATACAAAAATGATGATTCTTATGGAGCAGACGTGTTTCACATGTTCCCCAAAGGATACTTTCAGCACATTGCAACGGATTCCGTAGGAGCTGAAACAAAATTAGTATCTACAAAGAATTTTTCGGGATTTACGCCATCTCCTATGCATTTCCGGGATAACGTACTGTATGATTATATTGGAGTGACAAAATACGGCTGGTGTGATGATGGAAATGGTGGTATATGCTCACGTTCAGGAAAACCACCTAAAATAAATATTACGGAAAACCAATTCGAAACGCTATCACGGGCTAAAGGACTACGAGTTGCTGGAATAAATGATATATCGTGGATCCAACATATCGGATGCATTAAATACAATTCATTAAACTGGCAAACAGCTGTGGGACGCGGTGTAGTAGATATCTATGCCTATGCAAAAGCAACAGTTTCTGAAACAGGCGTAAACCGGGTTATTGTCAGTAACTCAGACGCTGCAAAATTTTCTGTCGGGACATTAGTGCATGTGGTAAGTTCGGGTGTCTGGTGGCCGATCACATCAATCGCCGCATATGATGCTAACAATATGGCAATTACAGTAGCAGCTGGAACAACATTCAACACGACAACCGGAACCACGACAATTGAAACAAGCTGTATATATAGCGGAGGGACAGATACAATACTTGGTGTGGATGGTGCTGTAAGCGAAGGAACAGATGGAAAACGTTCCATACTGACAATGGGAATTGAAAATTTTTACGGGAATACATGGAAATTATTAGGCGGAATGTGCCGGATTGGGTCCATACTATATATCAATCCATCACCTGATACGCAATACGCATGGCCGTCTACGGCGGCGGATGCAATAACAAAAGGATGGAAACAGTACGGCGGAACATATTGTGCACCTACCGGATATATCAAGACATTTGGATACGATGCTAATTATCCGCACATAATCATCCCGGCTACGGTGGGAGGAGACAGTAGTAAACCTGTTGGAGATAGTTATTATACCAACACGGACGCGGACGCTAAAATCGCGCTGTTTGGTGGGAGCTTGGACTACGGCTCGGTTGCTGGGCCGTTCTGCGTCTATCTCAGCGACGGCGTTGGCACCGCTGGTCGGAGCTCTGGTGCCCTGGGCGTGTTTATTCCGTCCTAACAGAGGCGGCGGGGGCGGATAGCTCCCGCGGTCTTAGGGATATACCGGCAATCGCGCAGTTTGGTGGGAACTTGAACAACGGCTCGAATGCAGGGCCGTTCTACGTCAATCTCAACAACGGCGTTGGCACCGCTAATTGGAACTATGGTGCCCTGGGAATGTTATGAAATGCGCCGGTATATTCCATGCCACTTGGCAAAAATAAATGTATACAACGGAACGCTTAGTAGAAAAAAAATATCGAACGGAGTTAAACATAACACGAATGAAACGAATAGGATATATATTGACGGAAGAAACCGTCACAGAGGATGCTTGCCGGACGGCCATTATGGATGCAGCCAAGGGCAAGCATCGACGTTTGTCTGTTCAAAGAATTTTGCGTAATATTAATACATATGCAAAAAAATTACGAAGCATGATTCTAAACGGAACGTACAAACCAAAACCGTACAAAGAATGCCATATCGTTGATAAACCAAGCAAGAAAAAACGGATTCTTGAAAAACCAGTATTCTTTCCGGATCAATGCGTTCACCATCTTGCGATAAATCTAGTCAAGGACCGATTATTAAAACGATTGGATCCATATTGCATCGGTGGTATTGAAGGAAGGGGAATACATTATGGGCATCGGGCGATTAGACGGTGGCTGGAAAACGACAAAAAGCATACAAAATATTGTTTAAAAGGAGACATACGAAAATGCTATGAAAGTATCAAACCAGAGGTAATCATGCAGGCCATGGAACAGTTTATCAAGGACAGAAAATATATTAACTTGATTCATACGATCGCCTACAGTCACGAATCGCTCCCACTCGGAAATTACACGTCCGGATGGTTCGCAAACATTGTATTACTCGAACTTGACAAAGTGGCACGTGCTGATCCCGCATGCAAGCATTATTTGCGGTATGTGGATGATTTCATTATTCTTGGCAGCAACAAAAGAAAGCTGCATAAAATGATCCTGAAAATAAAAGAAGTACTAGGAAAAATAGGGTTACAGTTAAAAGGGAACTGGCAGATATTTCCAACGCGGATACGCGGCATAGATATGTTAGGATATCGGGTTTTCGGGGACTATACGTTAATGAGAAAACGTAATATTTTATCGCTGATCAGGGCAATACGAAAGTACAAAAAGCATAAAACGCAGAAGCTGGCCCGCGGGTTATTGTCCCGAATTGGACAGCTCATTCATTTTAATAGCTTTAATTTTTATCAGAAATACATAAAAGGGCTTGGAATAAAAAAATTAAAGGAGATGGCGATATGAATATAGGAATCACGGCCATGCCAGACGGTGGCGTAGAAATATCAGATATGGGAACGGGATTATCTTTAGTATCCCTCTATAAAAATGCTGTTACAGCCACAAATGCGGATGGCACGCAATCCATTACAGCTGATTGTTACACGCTCCAAATGCGTACGATAGATGGGCTAGCAGCAGAAATAAAAGACAATTTCGATTATTATTGGAGCAAAGCGCAGGCAGCAGAAGCAGAAATAACCAGGGACAATGAAATTGCAGAGCTGCAGAAACTCCTAGATGACACTGATTATGAATCGATAAAACATGCCGAAGGAATAATCACGGATGATCAATTTGCCAATCTAAAAAACGCTCGTGAGGCATGGCGGATGGCAATCCGAAAATTGAAAGCAGCAACAACCAGTGATGCCATTAGCGCGGTAACATATTCGACCGATATTCCGTCATGCGAGTAAAAAGGAGGCGAAATATGAGTGAACATGACTTCCAAAACGAGGTACTACAGCAACTAGGCGAAATACAGGGAACACAGAAGTCGATGTACGATGAAATGCGAACGCAGCAGTCTGACATAAAAGAAGTGCGTACCACGGCAACAAAAGCCATAGATTCTGCCAAATCGGCACACCATCGAATCAATTTCATCTGGGGCGCGTTGGGTGGCGTTGCTACGGTAGTCGGAGGAATTGTGTTAAAATTGGCATTTTTTCGATGAAAGGCGGTGATCCATATCTGACGTCGGAAAATGGGGAGGAGATACGTTGAATTTTTTAATGACAATTAAAAATAATATAGCGATCATTTGTATTATTTTTGGACTATTAGCGGCGGCAATAGTCCTTTTTTCGTGGGTGTACGGGTATTGGTCTAATGGACTATATGGCACGAAATTTAATATAGACAGCTGTTGGCAGGGAATATCAGCGTGCGGCATGGGATTGGTTGGATTATTTAAATGGCTCGTTGATAGTAGCAAGAATAGCCCCGCAGGGCAGTTTCCAATAACAGGAGGTAAGGAAGATGGCAAGAATAATTGACATATCAAGTTGGCAGTCAGATATTAATTGGCAGGCCGTGCAGGATGCAGGTGTGGAAGGTGTAATTTTAAAAATAGCGGAAGGGCAAACCAAGGATGAATGTTTCGATACATTTTTGCAACAGGTAAAATCTCTTGGCCTTCCATGGGGATGTTATATCTATACTCACGCACAAAGCATAGAAGATGCTAAAACAGATGCAGAAACAGTATTAAATTTCTTAAATGGTGAAGTTCCTAAAATGGGCGTTTGGTATGACGTAGAAGCCCCTGCATTATTGGCATTGGGAGATGTAACAGATATTTGTTCTGCCTTTATTAGCGCACTCAATGCGGAAGGATTAAAAGCAGGAATTTATGGTGGCTATTATACTTTGCGGGATAACGTCAACGTAGATGCACTGGCAGATTATGTACCCTATTGGCCGTGTCAATATGGTGTATCACAAAGCGATTTTAAAGTAGAACATCCAAACAAAATCGTAGATGGCTGGCAATGGTCAGAGCATGAGCATATTGGCAATACCGAGGTTGATATGAACGAATGGTACAATATGCCGGAATAAATTTTTAGAAAAATAATGAATATTTTTTACAAAAGTTAGTAATGCGACTGGTTAACAAATGGCCAATAGACAGTTAACGTATTTTTTTAGTTTTTTTTATATATTTTAATTTTTATTTAAGTTAACGATAGGAGGTGATTATTATGGCAGAAGAAGTAAAAGATACGGTACAAGCAACAGACATAACACCGGCGGTAGTGCAGGATACTACGACTGCAATTGAAACAACGACGCAGACCGATATTGAAAAATTGGATGCCGCAATTGCAAAATTGGAAGCGGACGGCTCGGAAACATTAGCAGATACCGTTCAAGTTTTAAAGGACAAACGGGATACATTAATCGCTGAAGCAGAAGCCGAAGCAAAGAAAGTTGAAACTGAAGTCGTGACAGTCGAAGAAACGTTCCAGCAGAAATACGGAAACATTCTTGTCAACGGGATTGAAATAGTGGGGATCGGGGCTATTATTTACCGGCTGTTTTTCTTTTAAGGAGGATAATAATGTGGATAAAAAAACTTGGATTATTGCTGTCCTGCTTGTTATTCTTGTCGCTGCCAGCGGTTGGCTACTGTACCGACACTACAACAGTGCTGCCACAACAGACGGTAAGCGTGCCATTGACACAGTGGAACAGCTTAAACAGTCAAATCAATCAGCAATGGACGATAATAGCACAGCAAGAGGAGATATCGGCGCAGCTCAGAGCCAAATTAAATCTGCTCAATCTGGACTCCAGTCGACAGGAGCAGACATTGACGACACTCGACAGTCAGTTAGTAGTCTGCAAGAATCAGCTAGAAGCAGTGCAGGGACAATTGACGACAGCTCAAAACTCCTTGACGAACTCGATGCAAGTATTAGAGAATCAAAACAAAACGTTGCAGCAGAACGAAGTATTATTGAATCAGTTGACAGCACAAATAAAACAAATGGAACATCACGCTAGTGTTCTGCAACGACAGCGGGATATGTGGGCCGTAGCAGCTATGGGATTGGCAGGATATCTTATTGTAGATAAAATATAATACATTATGTATCACCATTCGCTTTACTTATTTTTTGATAAATCGTTACAAATAGCATAGTTAACGCATTTTTAGTGTGCATTTTATCATATACAAAATGTCAAGTAAATTGAGAAAATTAAATAAAAGTAAAGTAGCCCCTGCGTAATTGCGGGGGCTTATTTTTTTGTGTAAAAATAAATTAAAAAAGTTTATAACACCCATTGACGCACAACCCATTGAGTGTTATAATAAGTTATAAGATAAATCAAGGAACACACAAAAAAGGAGCTGGACAATATGACAAAAATGCAATTATTTAAGAAATACGAAGAACAATTAGCAAAAAAAAGGAATGCGGAGAATTGACGGCATAACATTTAACAGCAATAAAACAGAAATACAAAATGCTATTGATTGTCTAAAATGTTCTAATGAACAAATGAAAGTATTCGCTTCTGTTTTTGAAAAAGAATACCCAAACATTTTTCGTGCGATGCCTAAAAATTTTTTGATTCATCAGTTTAACAGATTGTATATATATAACACAGCAAAAAGAATAATTGCAGAGTGACGGGGCGTACGCCCCGGTAATGCGGAAATGC
>Ga0172378_10000298_pt1 | contig 42649 bp, 42 predicted proteins | sample GrowelOW332metaG_FD_119755 | JGI IMG/M metagenome (GOLD analysis project Ga0172378, IMG submission 119755) | Groundwater microbial communities from an aquifer near a municipal landfill in Southern Ontario, Canada - Pumphouse #3_1 metaG | ecosystem: Environmental > Aquatic > Deep subsurface >...
GGAAGTATAATATGTTTAGTGAAACCACAGTTTGAAGCAGGTAAAGAGCGCCTTGGTAAAGGTGGAATTGTGCGAAAAGCAGAAATACATCAGGAGATACTTGAGGAAGTTGCAGCTTTTATTGAGACAGAAACACAGCTTTATCTTATTGACGCAACATGGTCTTCTATAAAAGGACCTAAAGGGAATATAGAATTTTTGTTCTATCTCAGAAAAACAAGAGAAAATAATAGAGATATTAACTTTGAAAGTCTTGTAACAGAAAGCCATCACATTTTAAACGAATAAAAGGAAAGGGATAGAAAGGGAAGGGACACCATATGGATAAGAAAATAGGTATGCTCGTCAACACCCAAAAAAAAGGTGCCCTTGACATGGCCAGAAAACTCCTTAAATGGGGGAAAAAAAATGGCGTGACTTTTCTTTTTCCCCCTCACGAAGGCTCTATTCTTGGGGTGGAAGCCACACCTGACAACGAATGGAAAAGTAGTATTACTATGGCCGTTGTTATCGGTGGTGATGGCACCTTTTTGCGTGCAAGCAGATATGTCTTAAATCACTCTATTGCCCTATATGGCATTAACCTTGGGCATCTTGGTTTTTTAGCTTCTGGGAAACCTGAAGAAGCAGAATCAGACCTTGAACAAATTTTTCGGGGAGATTATTCCCTTCAGCAACATCGGATTCTTGAAGGAATTATATGGAGAGAAGGGCGGCGTAAGCATACCCTTTATGCGCTTAATGACCTCGTTCTGACAAAAGGAGCCTTCGCTCGAGTCATTTCAATAGAGATCCGTATTGGCAACCATTACTTTAACATGTTACCTGCAGATGGAGTTATAGTTTCCACACCAACAGGATCTACTGCATATGCACTCTCAGCTGGAGGTCCTATTGTTCCGCCTCATGTTCCTTGTATGGTATTAGCTCCTATCTGCGCACACACTCTCTATGCCCGTCCTGTAATCGTGGGGGAAAACGACATTATAAATCTCATCCCCAAGGGGAGTCACCGAGATCTGATGTTGACCCAAGATGGACAATTAGGATATGAAATATTACCTGGAGATCGTATTGAACTTTCTCTCTCAAAAGATAAATTCGTTAATGTTATAGTCTTGCCTCAAAGAACATACTTTGACCTTCTTCACGAAAAGCTACAGTGGGGACAGGGAATAGTACGAAATGAAGACAAGGAGTGAGTTTGGTGCTCGAAGAGCTTTCGTTACGAAATATAGGGGGGCTTGAAACTGCCCGTTTACGTTTAACTGGCCGTTTTATTGCGATTACTGGCGAAAGCGGTGCTGGGAAAAGCAGCATAGTACGAGGGCTAGAGTTTGCCAGCGGGAAACGAGCACAAACTGAACTAATCAGGGCAGGAGAAGAAGAAGCAGAAGTTCAGGCATTGTTCATTTGTTCTGATTCTCTCTCTTTTCCAGAAGAAGTTGTTCCGGAAGAGGGGAATTTATTTATAAAGCGAGTTTTTTCTCGCAATGGGCGGGGAAAAACATATATCCAGGGGAAGCTATATCCTCTCTCTTTTTTTAATAGTATTACAGGGCCTCTTTTGCGTATACAAAGTCAATTCGCACAACTTGAACTTCTTGATTCAGAAAGGCAGAGAGATATTCTTGACAGCTGTGGGGGAGAAGGGATCGCCACTATTAAATGCAATTTACAATCTCTTTTTTCTCTGGCCGTATCTAAAGAAAAAGAACTTAGAAATATCGAAAGAAAACAAAAAGATATTATCAACCGCTATCAAAATGCAGATAAGATTCTTCAGGTCTTCAAAAATCTCGCACCAGAATCCCAAAGTGAAGAACTTTGGGAAAATCGTCTTGAAGAAATTTCTAAAAGCATTGAAGAACGCTCTAAGTTAGAACAAATTCTTGCCCGTGTAACAGGGGGAAAAACAGGTGAGGGGTTAGCAGACGCCATCGAAACATTATGTTTGGACTTAGCTCAAATCATATCTACTGAAAGTCAAGATGGACGCGCCTATCAAGATCTTGGAAATGACGCCCTTATTTACTTACAAAAACTTTCACAAAAATTGGCAGATCATCTTTCCAAATTGCCGCTGGAAGATCTTATTGACGAACGTGAAAAAATAGAAAATAAGCTGGGTACGTTACGTAAGTTGAAAAGGATCGCACAAGTAACAACCCTTGAAGAACTTATTATATATTGTAAAGAAGCCGATGCTAATCTTACATGGCTGAAAGCAAGTTATGCAGACTATGAAAAAGTTGCACAAGAAGCAAAAACGTTGAGAAAAGAAGCAAGCAGATTGGCATTGGAATTACGTAAAAAGAGAGAATTGACAGCTTCTCAGCTCGAAAAAACAGTTAATGCATCACTTAAAGAGATGGCTATGGAAGATATTTCATTTTCTATAAAACTAACTGATCTTGGAAAAATGAAAAGCTCCGGCGCCGATGATGTTTCCTTTCTTATGGCAAGTGGGACAATGCCCCCAGCACCAGTTATGAAAATTGCATCAGGTGGAGAATTAAGTAGATTGCTTCTAGCATTGCAACTTGCACTTCCTGAAGACCAGCTACCGGAAACTCTTGTTTTTGATGAGGTTGAGGCTGGACTGGGAGGAAAGGCAGCAGTACTAGCAGGATATCAGCTCAAAGAACTCTCATGTAAGTGCCGAGTAATTCTTATTACTCATGAAGCTACTATAGCTGCACTAGCTGATCAACATTTTGTCGTCACTCGTCATGAAAATCAAAGTTATATAAAAGAAATAAACGGCAAGGATCGAATATTGGAAATCGCTCGAATGCTTTCTGGAAATGCATATCTTCCTGAAGCACAAGATCATGCACGAAAACTTATAGAACAAGAGTTGACTTCTGATTCGAACAACCGTACAATGCTTAAGCTTATGTATAAATAACGCTTGGGTTGGGTTTTAAAGCGAAAGCTACCTAATGAAAACCCAGCGGGAGGAGGAAGTTTCTTTATGTACGCTATTGTTGAAACAGGTGGAAAGCAGTACAGAGTAGAGCCTGGCGATGTAGTGCGAGTTGAGACCCTTCATATTGATGAAGGCGAATCTGTCGTTTTTGACAAAATTCTTATGGTATCGAACGACAGCGATGTTCAGGTAGGAACCCCTTATGTAGACGGTGCAGCTGTAAACGCTACTGTTGTACGTCATGGACGAGCTCCAAAAATTCTTGTTTTTAAATATAAAAGCAAGAAGAATTACAGGAGAATGCGGGGACATCGTCAGAATTTCACTGAAATCAAGATTGATTCCATCAACGCCTAGTTTTTGGCGTTGAGATTTCCCCGCGATGATTACCGTCACTGTAATAAGAGAAAAGGGGGAAATCGTTTCAGTTGAAGCGAGTGGCCATTCTGGATATGCAGAAGCGGGAAAAGACATTGTATGCGCAGGAGTATCTGCGCTCATTCAAGCTTTGGCTACCGGCGTAAGTGACGTTGCTCATATTGAAAGTGCATCGTTATCAGTTGACCCTGAAAGTACAACTATGAAGATCGGGTGGCCAAGATCTCATTCAAAAGAGATTAGAATATTAACAGAAACAATTGTTTTTTCTCTTAAAGCAATCGCAGAAAGTTATGGTGTTTATGTAAATTTTGTGGAGGTGCAAAAATAATGCGCATCAGTTTCTTTGATTTGCAGTTCTTTGCTCATAAAAAGGGACAGGGAAGTACAACCAACGGCCGAGACAGCAAAAGCAAACGCCTTGGTATTAAAAAGTATGCGGGTGAAGTAGTAAAATGCGGCAACATTATCGTTCGTCAGCGTGGAACAAAAGTACATCCTGGAGTGAATGTCGGACGAGGAAAAGATGATACTCTTTTTGCCCTTTCTGCCGGAGTTGTAAAGTACACTACAAAAGGTGATAGGAAATTCGTTTCAATAGAAAACATGTAATTTTCATTACTAACAACTTTGTTGGCAACGTTATAGTGTATAAAAAAACAAGGGCCCTGATAGTAAGGCCCTTGTTTTTCATTAATACCCCGGATGGTGGTACATTATGAAATTTGTAGATTTAGTTCGTATAAAAGTTAAAGCTGGTCGAGGAGGCAATGGATGTCTAAGCTTCCGCCGTGAAAAATTTGTTCCCAAAGGTGGCCCTGATGGAGCTAATGGAGGAGACGGAGGCAACGTTATTCTTCAGGCCGTAGATGGTATTCATACGTTGACAGATTTTGAATTTGAGAAAAAATTCTCTGCAGAACATGGCGAGCCTGGTCAGGGACAAAAAAAAGTCGGGAAAACCGGTAAAGACCTTATTGTAAATGTTCCGTGTGGCACTATAGTCTATGATGAAGAGACAGGAGAACCATTAGCTGACCTTGTTGAGGCTGGTGATCAGGTTGTTGTTGCTCAAGGTGGACGAGGCGGCCGTGGAAACATGCACTTTGCATCGGCAGTTCGCCGTGTTCCACGCTTCGCTGAAAAAGGAGAAGAAGGAGAAGAGCGCAACTTAAGGCTAGAGCTTAAGCTTATAGCAGACGTGGGACTTGTAGGTTTCCCAAATGCAGGGAAATCAAGCCTATTGGCAGCTATCTCTAACGCTCGTCCCAAAATAGCAGGATACCCCTTTACGACTCTTTCCCCCAATCTAGGAATTCTTGCTGTAGATGATGAAAGAATTGTTGTAGCTGATGTTCCAGGGCTTATTGAAGGAGCTCACGACAACAAAGGCTTAGGAATATATTTCCTTCGTCATATTGAACGCACGCGTGTGCTTGTTCATGTTTTAGACCTTAGTTCAGGTACCTCCGATGAAGTTCTTCGTCAATGGGAAGTTATCTGCAATGAATTCAAAGAATATAAAGAAGATCTTCTGGAACGTCCCTATATGGTTGTGGGTAACAAAGTAGACCTTGAAAAAGGGCAAAAAAACGCCCCTGTGGTAGAATCTTTCATGAAAAGCAAGGGAATTCCTTATTACACAACAAGTGCCCTTTCTGGAGAAGGAATTACGGTTTTCATGAATGCCCTTGTCGAATTATGTCGTGAAAATCCGAGACCTCACAGCGAAACGAGGCTCTTCGAAACGATAGAACCGGAAAAAGAAATCAAAACGCTGCCGTTCAGGAAAAAAGTCGAAAAAGCAACCATAATCAAGATGGAAGACGGAAGTGGTTACAGAGTTGTTCACGCAAACCTTGAACGAATATTAAAACGTTACGATTTTGAACAGGAAGACGCACTCTTCCATTTCGCCCGGTTACTGAAAAAGTACCGCATAGAAGAACTTCTGGAACAAGAGGGTGCTCAAGAAGGGGATACGGTTATCATAGGCGATATTGAATTCGAATATGAACCGGAACAAGTCCAAGAGTAAAGCGGAGGATTAACGGCGTGACTTTTGGCAGACATATAATCCGAACAAAAAAGATAGGCATAATGGGTGGGACATTCGACCCCATCCATTATGGCCATTTATTAGCTGCTGAAGAAAGTTTTTTCGCACTTGACCTCGACGAAGTCATTTTCGTTCCGACGGGAGATCCCCCTCACAAAAGAATGAAACGTGTTTCCTCAGCTGAGGATCGCTATACGATGACTCTTCTTGCAACACTTGATAACGCACACTTTAAGGTTTCGAGAATTGAAATCGATCGTAAGGAATCAAGTCATACGGTAGATACCTTAAGAGAAATGGGCCATTGGTATGCCCCAGATAGTGTTCAGTTTTTCTTTATTACTGGACTTGATGCTGTTTTAAACCTTACTACATGGAAAGAATATAAAGTTCTTCCAACGCTTTGCCAAATAGTGGCTATAAACCGACCTGGATACAACCAATCAGGGAAGCTGGAACGTATCACTGAATTGTTACCAGAGGAATTTAACGGGCATGTCGTTCCTTTGGAAATACCGCTTCTGTCTATTTCCAGTACGGATATTCGGCAACGAATAGAAAACGGTAAAAATATCCGTTATCTCGTTCCAGAACTTGTGGAACGCTATATTTACAAAAAAGGGTTATATAAAAGGATTGGGCGGTGAGGACAATGAAGATCACCAAAATTGCGATTATAACTGTATTAGCCATTGTATCTATTGGAGCTGGCATATTCTTTCGGCTGCAAAATATAGTAGCCCCAGAGCCTGAACATATAAAAGAAAGTATCTCGTATGACCAGGAGACAGGAAACATAAACATTCTCGTTGTCGGGATTGATGATGTTGAAGGAGGCCATCGTTCTGACACATTAGGTCTCGCTGCAATAGATATTGATAACAAAACAGTGCGCTTTATGTCGCTTCCAAGAGATACGCGAGTACAAATACCCGGACATGGCTGGCAGAAATTGAATCATGCCTACGCATATGGCGGAGTAAATCTGTTACAGCAAACAGTTATAAACTATCTGGGACTCCCTATAAACTACTACGTTCTTGTCAACTACGAAAGCTTCCCTAAAATTGTAGATATGATAGGTGGAGTAGACATAAACGTAGAGAAGAAATTGCACTATAACGATAAGGCGGGAAAATTATTCATTAACATACCTAAAGGTCTTCAACACATGGACGGAAAGACCGCGTTAGAATACGTCCGCTTCAGAAACGATGCTCTTGGAGACATTGGGCGAATAAACCGTCAACAGCAGTTTCTCAAAGCTGTTTTAGGGAAAATTCAATCGCCTGAAATGTTACCCAAACTCCCAGACTTTGCAAAAGAAATTCTAGGCCTAGTCAACACAAATATGAGCATGACACAAGCAGTTCAACTTACATCATATATGCGAGATATTTCCCATGAGAATCTGGCATTTTTTACCTTGCCTGGGAAAGCTGCCTACATTTCTAATATTAGCTATTGGTTGGGAGATCTATCTGCAACATCTACATTGCTTACAGGTCCGTTACCCGGTAAAGATGCTCTAAAAGAATCATCTGAAGCAACAGAAGCTTCTGCAACCTCAGTCACAACAGCAAGTGACGAAAACATTGTTAGCCTTATAAAAAAGATTAACATGCCTATCGCTATTCTCAATGGAGATGGGCAGGCCGGACTTAGCAAATCGGCTTCGTCGCTATTTCAAAAAGCAGGAATTGATGTCGCCTATGTTGGCAACGCAAAACATTACGATTATCATTATTCCAATATAATGTATCCTATTAAAAAGGGACAGCAGGCGCAGGAAAATGCTTCTGTGCTCAGTGAAATTTGTGGAATTTCCAACAAGCTTGTTCAAGGAGATGAAACAATCGTCTATGTAACACTTATACTCGGACACGACAAGGATACAGTATTAAATAATTTAAAGTCAGTCGACAATAAATAAAAAAGAAACGATCAGGGAGGGATTAGTAGCAGAATGAGCGAAAAGAATGAACTCATGAATCAGTATATGTTCGTCCTGGATGCTTTGGCCGATAAGAGAGGACTGGATATTACATTAATGGATCTAGAGGAAAAAGCCACAATTGCTGATACGTTCATTATCGTAACAGCAAACTCTGATATTCACATGGGGACATTGCGTAATGCCGCAGAAGAAGCCCTTGATAAAAAAGGAATGTCATCAATTATAGAAGGCCGGAATAGCACTCAGTGGTGCCTTATAGATGCAGGAAACCTCGTAATACATATCTTCAGCCGTAAGGGACGGGAATTTTACCATTTAGAAAAGGTATGGGGAGATTGTCCTTCATATTCCTACGAATATTTGGATTAGTAAATTCTATTTATTTTAAACCAACTAGAAAAGACCCAAGAGCAATATCAATATATCTTGGGTCTTTTCTTTTGTTCATACAAGAATATAGGAGAATCTACGTCCTTATTAAAGAGAAGCTACGGGAGCAAAATAAGAGAGAAGTTGTTTTTACATGGTGTCATATAATGTATCTTATGTTGCGTAAAACATGAAGAATATAAGAATCTACGCCTTAATTTAGGTTTTCTCTTTTTTCTCGAATTATCTCGAATTTATTCGTAATTATGTCTCTTTTATCTTGCATTTTTTATTCTTCGGGCTAATACACAATTCACATACACTGATACACAACACTAAGCTCGTAAATAAAGAACGTAAAGCAGGATATATCTGATATATATATCCTGCTTTACAATATTACACACAACACACAACACATAACACATAACACATAACATACTTTATCTTTTTACTGAAGTTTTATTTCATATCCCGCGCTTGAACCCAAATAATAGCATCTTGACTCAATTCTTTATCTTGATATGTAGTTTTTGGCCCAACGCCTAGCGCAGCAAATCCCCACCATCCGGAACGAGGAATCCCAAAGGTAAAGCATCCTTTTTCATCTGCTTTAATTGTCATAGTTACAAATGCATCCTGAGGAGCTTCTACATGAGCCTCTTTTGCAAATTTATTTTCATTCATAATTGGCTCATGGTTCAAATACTCTACCTCTATCTCTGCATAAGGGACTGATTTTCCTTCACTTTTTACAATGCCTCTGAATACATTCCCAGTCCAAAGGGCATAAGGCTTATCAAGTGGAACAATTTCAGCAGGAAGACCCATTTCACTATCCCAATCAGTAGGAATACCTGCAACGTTTACTATAACTTTAGTCATTTGTTGAATATAGGCATCTTCCTGAGCCTCAAAGTATGGTGATGGAACGAAACAAAAAACATAATCCCCCATGCCTTTTAAACGATATTTTAAATTATAAGCTTTTCCACTATTAGTAAGACTTGTCCAGATAATAGGGTTAATCTCTTTGATAAGATCTGTTTTATTGCCTTTATGAACTACGTACAACGATTCAGGCTGCCCCATTGTCATAGTATGTCCTGCCTCAAAGGGATGGGTGAAAACAAGCTTAAAATCTAAGTTTCCTCCCTTGTTAAGAGCACTTTCTGGCGTATATAACATCTGAAAATGGGCAGAAGCCGGAAGGGCAAAAAGACAAACCATAAGTGACGTCAACAAAACTTTTGTTGCTCTTTTCAATATCATTCCATTCCTCTCCTTACTATTTATTGCTCGCCCTCCTCCCACGAAACGAGGAAATCCTCATTCTGCAGGTTGGAAGTTTCGATATTGTAATTGTAGTATTTTTGTTACTCTCGTTACTCTTTAATGTCTTCACCTTTTATTTCTACAACATGACCAGGACCTGCATTAAAGATAACAATAAATGGGACCTCTGGTTTTTCAAAAGTAAACTCGCTGAGTTCATCCATTTTTCCTTCAACGAGAACTTTATCATTGGTATCCTTCACAGCCATTTCGACCCCAGATGCAGATGATCCGTCAGAAAAACCACCTTCACATGTAATAGTTCCATCTCCATTGAGGTAACAATAACATAGAGGGGTATGTGCAAAGGCTACTGATCCGAGAACAAAAACACTTACTGCTAAAAGCACGCCTAATACTAATTTCCGTTTCATAGGTTGGCCACCTCCTTTCCTTTTAAAGTTTTTTCGTCTATATCTGTCTCAACGACAGATCCTTTTACTTTGCCCAACAAAAATGCAGTAACTAATGCAATTGCATAAAAGACAAACATCCCTTGTGTTCCAGACAACCCAAGCCAGGTTCCACCGCTATAAACTAAAGTCGCTAATGTCATTCCAAGAAGGATAGGATATCCTAAGGCTATAAATGCCCATTTCCAGCCTCCAGCTTCTATCTTAACCATAATTAATGTTGCAATGCACGGAGGATACATGGCCATAAAAATCATTAAAGCTAGGGCGTGAAGGGGGGTAAATCCCTTTTCCTGTTCTTTCATACGCTGCGCGAGAGTCTGACCATCTTCTTTCTGTTGGTAGAGAACACCTAACGTTGCCACACTACTCTCTTTCGCCGCCAACGAACTTAAAAGAGCTACATTAACTTTCCAGTTAAATCCTGCAAATCGAGTTACAGGTTCTAAAAACTTTCCGGCCATACCAAGGAAACTTCCATGTAATGTCTCGTCACGCAAATCCATAAGCAACAATGCTCTCTCTCGCTTCATAACCTTAAAAGCTTTGTTTAAGGCTCTGCCATCTTTACCTTTTGCATTGAGTAAGGGATAAACATCACTGTACCGTTCTGCAAATCGCTGTTCAAATTTTTCTCTTCTCTCGTCAGAAGCCTTAAAGAGAGCTCGTTTTTGATTTTTGTAACGTTCCTCAATAACAAGATAACGAGTTATATCTTTATCTCTCTTAAATTGAGAAGCAAAAGGAGTATTTTGGATTTTACTTGTAAAAACATTTTTTATCTGTTCTGCTCTTTTCTGGTAAGTGTTTATTCGTTCTTCACCAACAGAGGGATAATTTGTAAGGAAAAAAACAGCAACAGCAACAATCATGATAATCGTGAGAACCTTCCTTACAAAAAGCCACGTTCTTTCTATAGAACGCATAAGAACACCGCGGATAGTCGGAATATGATATGGGGGCATCTCCAGAACGAAGGGAGAACTTGGTCTATTCTTTAAAAGCGTCAATGTCAATATTTTGGCAACGGAAAGAGCCAATATAATTGTTATTGTCGAGATAAAAAACATTGCTAACGCTTTTTCTTTAGCAAAATAGATGCTAATCAGAAGCGTATATAAAGGAACTTTAGCTAAACAATTCATCAGAGGAACAATAAGGATTGTGGCTAAACGAGCCTTTTCATCGGCAATAACACGTGTTGCCATTACTCCAGGAACAGCACAGCCTCCAACAAATACTCCCCCCAAGATAAGAGGTAACGTAGACTGCCCATGCAATCCAAAACGTCTGAAAAGCTTATCGAGAATAAAGGCCATTCTCGGCATATATCCTACGTCTTCAAGAATCGCTATCAATGCGAAAAGAATTAAAAATATAGGAATATAAATGAGCACAGAATTAATACTTGTGATGACATTCAACACAAGAGATCTAATTAATGGCTCCCTTAAGAATGTTCCTATGGGAAGAAACTTTTCTATAGCATTACGGAATCCTTCCAACAAGGGCACCATATAGTTAGTCAATTCATACCCTCCAACAATGGAGAGCTCGTATAGAAGATAAATAATGCCAGCCAAAATAAGAGGCCCCCAAATTCGGCTGCAAACCAATCTGTCAATACGATCAGTTAACGTTACAGAAACTTCTTTTGTTTTTACAACACATCGCTTCTCTATTTTTTGAGCAGCAAGATGGCGTCTGAATGCAATAAATCCTCGAGGTGTGTCATCATATTTCCTCTCAAACTCAGAGCAAATTTTGCTAACATAATTTCTTACATCTTCTGGATTTTTAAAGTTGCTCGAAACTAACTTTTGCGCTACTTCATCTTCCTCAAATAGCTTTATTGACAACCATCGAAGAGGGACCTTACTCTCTTCAATTTGTGATTGCAGTAATTTCGCAGACAAATCAGTAATATATGATTCCAAGTCTCCATAATCCACAATATGTAAATGTTCATGATCCAAATTTGAATCAAAAGCTTTAATAACGCCATCTTTTAGTTCATTTTTTCCCCGCCCCTTACTACCTACTGTTGTAATAACTGGAAGATGCAAGTTTTTTGAAAGGGCGTCAGCATCAACTTTGAGTCCTCTTTTTTCAGCGACATCCACCATGTTAAGAGCAATTAAAAGAGGGGCCCCCAGTTCCAACAATTGAAAAGTAAGGTAAAGATGCCGTTTTAAATTTGAAGCATCCATAACATTTACGACTAAAGACGGTGACTGATCAATTATAAAATCTCTCGTTATACGCTCTTCTTCAGAATATGAAGAGAGGCTATAAGTACCGGGCAAGTCTGTAAGTGAAATCTTTTTCTCTTGCCATGAAAATGCTCCCGTTTTTATAGATACAGTTGCACCTGGGTAATTAGCAACAAACTGCCTTCCACCTGTAAGCATGTTAAAAATTGTTGATTTTCCACTATTCGGCTGGCCTGCTAAAGCAACATGCATCTTTTTATGACCCATTATTTCTCTACCTCCACAAACCTTGCCTCATCATGCCGAATAGTTACGTGATGTCCATCTACTTTTATCTCCACAGGATCAACAAGAGGAGCATTACGGATAACAAAAACTTCAACACCAGGAAAAAAGCCAAGATCCATTAATCGCTGTCCTATTACACCACGAGCTCTGTTTTTATGAATTACTCCATGCTCGCCAGGCTTCATCTCATCCAATGTAATCATGCCACCAAGACCTGATACAAATGCTCTACCCACTCTTGAATTCTCTTTTCTGTAAGATCGGGTTGATTATCTTCATCTATTGCCAAGCCTACAAATTCACCTTGTATAGCAGCCTTAGAAACATTAAAGCCATAACTCTCAACAGAACATCCAGAAGAAAGAATAGCTACCCCTTTCTTAGAAAGTCTTTCGTATATTGTTCCCATACCATCAACAAAAGTATCAGAAAAGCCACACTGATCACCAAGTCCGAATAGAGCCACTGGGGTATTTTTAAAATCAAAAGTATCTATTTCATCAATAAAACTAAGCCAATCATCTTGAAGGTCTCCATATCCCCATGTAGGAGTGCCTAAAATAAGAAAATCGTATTCTTCCATATCTTCCTTTCTGGCTTCAGCCACATTTTTCAAGACGACATCATCTTTTCTCTTAAGCAAAGAAGCTATCTGTTCCGCCACTTCTTCTGTATGCCCAGTGGAAGTTCCATAAAAAATGCCTATTCGCATAACCTACTCCTCCTAACCTATAAGCTCGTCTCGATCTTCTTTTAACTGTAAATACCTTTTACATTGAAGAACTCTATCGTATCCAAGCATCGTTCCTAAAATAAAATCCTCTTCGTCTGTGTAATCACGCAACGAAACTTTATTGATCTTACGCACGACATCGATACATACTTGGTGACCAAAAAACACATTAATTTTATGGTCATTTACGGGGTATATAACGTATGGGATATTCTGATTCTGAAGACGGCGCACTATCTCTTGTTCATACCCTCTCGACGTTGTATGAAGAATAAGAGCCCGCAAGCCTTTTACATATTCATAGAGATGATGAGCAAAAATTTCATCTACCTGATAACACTGTGGCAAACATGTAATGTTTGGAAGAGGCAACTAAAACATCTCCTTAATGTTTTATATATCAAACAATGGGGATTATACTTTAATATGTTTTATATGTCAAACTTATAAAGGGGATGGGGATAATAAAAGAAGCTCGGGGTTTCCCCTGAGCTTCTTCCCTGATTGCTGATCTTATTTTATGAGCTTTGTTTTAACCTCTATGAAGGGATTGATGAATAATATCTAGCATTGATGAAGCAGAAAGAGATGCTCCACCAATAAGGGCTCCATCAATATCTGGCTGATCTAAAAGATTAGCCACATTTGCTGCTTTGACACTCCCACCATAAAGAATATGAATATCCCTATGGCATTCCATTTCATCGTCAATTCCACTTATTTCTGCAAGTAACTCTCTTGCAAAAAGACAAGCTTCTTCAGCATTTTCCGGACTTGCCGTTCTTCCTGTTCCAATAGCCCAAACAGGTTCATAGGCCCAAATTGTTTTTTTAATCTCTTCGAGAGATAGACCTTCGGCTGCACTCTGAATCTGTCGTCTGAATACATCAAAAGTCATATCTTTTTCTCTCTCTTTAAGGGTTTCCCCGAAACAAAGCACAGGACATAGATTATGACCAAGAGCTGCTTTTAATTTTTTATGAACAATCTCATCTGTTTCTCCCATGATGTGTCGCCGTTCACTATGACCAATAATGACATGGCTGCACCCTACTTCCTTAAGCATGGGGAAAGAAATCTCACCAGTAAAGGCACCCTTTTCTTCATAGAAGGCATTTTGTCCGCCTAAGCATATCCCATCGTTCTCTCCTTGTGTAAGAACACTTGCACCTGTTTGCAACAAGGTGAATGGAGGGAAAATACAAATCTCAAGAAAATTTCTATGTATTTGATCACAAATAACAGCATCCTCACAAATTTTCTCAGAGAGTTCCGTAAAAAACTTTTTCGTTTCTATGATCGTATTATTCATTTTCCAGTTGCCATAAAGATATATTTTCTTCACAGAAAAATGTTCCTCCTTTCAAAAAAAGACGGGAGCTTACGCATCCCGTCTCTATAAAACTATAGCGTCACAACTTTTCTCTATTTTATTAAAAGTAGCTCAATGCCTGGTAATACTTTTCCTTCACAAAACTCTAAGCTAGCTCCACCGCCAGTAGATACATGCGTAACCTTCTCTGCAAAACCTAATTTTTTAACGGCAGACGCCGTATCTCCTCCACCTACTACGGTAATTCCGCCATTTTCTGTACACTTTTCAACCGCTTTTGCCACAAGGCGGGTCCCCTCTGCCAAAGTCGGATTTTCAAAAACACCCATAGGACCATTCCAAAGAACAGTTTTGGCTTTTTCAATATAGCTAGCAAAAAGAGCAGCTGTTTTTGTTCCTATATCTAACCCCATATCTGCAAAAGAAATATCGTCTACCGAAACTTCTTTTCGCGGAAGTTCACTCTCTAAAGACTCCGCCACCGCTGTGTCAACTGGCAAAACGATGTCGACTCCCATCTCTTTTGCTTTTGTGAGCATTTGCTGTGCAAAATCAGCCTTATCTTCTTCGTATAAGGATTTACCAATCCCCTTGCCTTGAACAGCCAAGAAAGTATATGCCATTCCTCCACCAATAAGAATTGCGGAAGCTTTTTCAAGAAGATGGTCGATAACTCCTATTTTGTCAGAAACTTTTGCTCCTCCCAAAATGAGGACAAAAGGTTTTTCAGGAGTTTCGCTCACTGTACTGAGCATCTCTATTTCACGAGTTATCAAATTGCCCGCAAATGAAGGAAGATACTCCATTACCCCTCTTGTTGAAGCATGTGCTCTATGCGATGCGCTAAAAGCATCCATAACAAAGACATCAAAGGGGGCAGCAAGCTCTTTTGCAAAATCGAGATTGTTCTTTTCCTCTTCTGGATAAAATCTAATATTTTCCAAAAGTACGACACTGCCTTTAGGAGCAGAATCAATAGCTTTCTGCACATTTTCTCCGATGGAATCATTAACGAAGATAACGGGACAATTCAATATCTCTTTTACATTCTTTACTATATGCATAAGAGACAGGCTTTCAACTTTTTTGCCTTTAGGACGTCCTAAATGAGAGACAAGCGTTACTTTTGCTCCCCACTCAAAAAGCTGTCGAATTGTGTTCACGTGTGCCCTGATTCGTGTTGTGTCAGAAACTACTCCCTCTTTTAAGGGAACATTGAAGTCAACACGAAGAAGAACATTTTTCCCCTCAACATCCTGACGAGAAAATTCTCGCAACTTCATTTTTTACAGCCCTTTCTTAATCATATAATTGACAAGGTCAATACAACGGCACGTATATCCCCACTCGTTATCATACCAAGCTAAAATTTTAACCATATTGCCTATAGACATTGTATGGCGAGCTGCAAAAATAGAAGAGTGTTCATCTCCGATAAAATCTGAGGAAACAAGGTCATCTTCTTCGTAAACAACGTATTTTTTCATATCACTTGTTGCGCGTTTTTTAACGGCTTCATTGATTTCCTGAGCTGAAGCTTCTTTCTTAAGCTCAGCAACAAGGTCAACAACTGATACATCAGGTGTCGGCACTCGCAAAGCAATGCCATTCAATTTCCCCTTGAGTTCGGGAATAACCAACCCTATAGCCTTTGCTGCACCTGTTGATGTAGGAACCATAGAAAGAGCTGCTGCACGTCCTCGATGTAATTTTTTATGTGAAGAATCCATAAGCTTCTGATCGTTTGTATAAGAATGAGTTGTTGTCATAAGGCCACGTTCTATACCAAACTCTTCGTTCAATATTCTGGCCACTGGAGCAAGGCAGTTTGTTGTGCATGATGCGTTAGAAACGACATGATCTTTTGCGGGGTTATATTGTTCTTCATTAACACCCATAACAAATGTTGGAATTCCATCGCCACTGCCAGGAGCTGTTATAACAACTTTTTTCGCTCCTGCTTTTATATGATTCTGAGCGCCTTCAAGATCTTTGTAAACTCCAGAAGACTCGATAACAATATCTACGCCAAGATCTCCCCAATTAAAAACTGCAGGATCTTTAATTGCTAAAACCTTAACTGTGTCACCGTTAACAATAAGGTTATCTCCATCAACCTCGACTTCGCCAGGAAAACGACGATGGATAGAATCATATTTGAACATATAGGCTCGTTGCTCGGGTGTAGTACGGCTATTTGTTGCAACTATTTCAAAAAGACCCTCCTTGTCATATTGATACATCGCCCGCAAGGCGAGTCTCCCTATACGGCCAAATCCATTAATTGCTACTCGAACCTTTTTCATCTTACAGCACCCTTTCTATACATTCATTGTATTTAAATGTTATATTCCACTTTACAGTATTATATACCGTGCGGTAATTGTTCAGCCATTGTCTTCAATTTTTGCCAACGATATTTAACAGTACTTTTACTGACTGGTTTCGATAACATCTGACCCAATTCAGTCAATGTTGCGCTAGGATATTGCATGCGAACTTCAATAAGCTCTCTCAATGTTTCAGGCAACGTATTTAAAATTCTTTCATTCTGGAAAACCTTTGCTATTTCAAGTTGCCATTCCGCAGCTTCCAATGTCTTCCGAATATTTGATGCGTCACAATTCACGAGTCTATTTGCTTTATCGCGCATTGCCCGAACGATAGCCTTTTCTTCCAATTTCAGAGAGGTATCAAACAACTTATAGTGACTTAAAAGTGTTACGATCTTTTCCTGATCGCGTAAAAGTAGCTCATACTGACCATCTACAATACGTTTTCCTACAGGGAATTGATTATTTTTCAATATGGACAAAACCAATTCCATTATTTTATAAAACCTGAAACGAAAAGCTAAGTAATAACCTGTCTTAGGAACATACAAAGAGCCACAATTGCCCCAAACACCTCTCATCCATTGCCAATCGCTCTTTTTCCTTGCATTTTCTCCCCAAAAGATAACTTCTTTCATAATAGGCTGAGGAATCCGAAGTGTTACGCTTCCACGAAAATTAGCAGGGACATTAAGCATCGATGATAAATCAAGTCTTTTTCCCCAACGTGATGACGCCCAAATTCTTCTAAGCCGCCTAAAGACCCAAAGTCTTCGTCCAGAAAGAACAAACCTGCCCTGCGACATAGTTTCGGGATACACCGTCAAAAGCCCCCAAAGGATTCCTGCCGTCTCAGAATCTATATCAGTACTAGACAATGGAGAGAAAACCCATTCATCCCACATTATTTCACTCAAGGTTTTCATAGCATTATTACACTTCTTTCATATCTCTACATATTCGCATCAGCGTCTCGGAGAGCGCCTGACTATCATGACGTACAACCGATCCCTCGTAGACCTTTACGTAATTGCTTTCTATTATCTGGCAGTTTTTTTCAAGCAGTACCTCTCTTTGAGAATCATCCAAATATAACGGGATAGCCCCTTCTTTCAAATATGCCTCTAAAAAAGGTGCAGGAATGGAACCATTGTTAACAACGATAAAATTAGGAGCGATTCCAAGTATCTTTTCGATCCATTCCACATGTTCCACTACGTTCATACCATCGGTTTCTCCAGGCTGAGACATTAAATTAGCAACATACACTCTGGGCAAAGGCGATTCTTGTATTTTCTGTGCTATTTTGGGAAGCAACAGATTCGGTAAAACACTTGTGAAAAGACTACCTGGCCCTAAAACGATAAGATCCCCTTCATCAATAGCTCTAATTACATCAGGTAATGGCTGGGGATCGGAGGGTTCAAGCCATATTCGTTTAACCTTTTGACCACATCTGCACGATGATATTTCTAATTCTCCTCGAAGAAGTTGACCATCTTCTATCTCTGCAACAAGGGAGACCGCTTCTGTGGTTACAGGTAAAACTCTGCCTCTGATAGCAAGAAGATGGTTCATTTCCTCGACAGCAAGACGAAAATCTCCCGATATTTCAGTTACAGCAAGCAAGATAAGGTTTCCAAGGCTATGACCGGAAAGATCGCCCCGATCAAAGCGGAAATCAAGTATATTCCGAAGGGCATTATCGTTTTCAGCTAAAGCGACAATACAGTTTCGAACATCACCAGGAGGGAGAACTCCCCATTCTTGGCGTAAGCGCCCAGAACTCCCGCCTTCATCAGTTACAGTAACTACTGCTGTGATATTACGAGTAAAAGATTTTAATCCTTTAAGAAGAGTAGAAAGACCAGTTCCTCCTCCTAAAGCAACAATATGAGGTCCCATAGAAAGTCGATACTCTACTACCCTCGCCATAACATCAGTTTTGACAGGGGATGAGCGTAGAAACCCTGGCCATCTATCCTTCCAAGAAAGAACAAAAATCGTTAAAAAAGCAGTAAGTAATCCTAAAAAATATGCTACGCGCCAATCCATTACTCTCGCACCTGACTCCGATTTATATCTCTATGACGAATTGTGCATCGTACATTCTGTTCCTTAAAATGCTTTGCGAGCCATTCGACCGTCGCCACTGAACGATGTTGCCCTCCAGTACAGCCCACGGCTATATGAAACGGTGATTTTCCCGAAGCCAAATAAACGGGAATAAGAAAATCAAAAAACTCGTAACAACGAGTTAAAAAAAGCTGTGTTTCATCTGAAGATAAAATATAGCTTTGTACATTTAAATCTTTACCGTTGAGCGGACGCAGATGGGGGACATAGTGTGGATTGACTAAAAAGCGAACGTCCAATACAAAATCACTATCTTGGGGAATTCCGTATTTAAATCCAAAAGAAGAAAAAACGACAGAAGATGATGCTTCAGTCCGAATAAATTCAGAAATAAGTCGTTCTTTAAGCTCTCGGATAGAGAGTCCAGATGTGTCAAGAACTACATCAGCATACTCTCTGACAGGGGCCAACAAAATACGTTCACGTTGAATTCCTTCTAATATAGGGATATGATCCCCCAATGGGTGACGACGACGTGTCGTTTCGAAACGGCGAACAAGGCTCTCATTCGATGAATCCAAAAAAAGCACCTGAACTAAGGAGATAGATCTCTTTAAAGCATCCACAATAGAAAATAGATCGTTCAAAAGACGTTCTCCACGAATATCCACGACAGCAACTAGTCCTTCTTGCACTGCTCCACGATGTTGCGACAACAACCCCATAAGCTGAGGAAGCAATGCCGGAGGAATATTATCAATCGCAAAAAAACCCTGATCTTCAAGAATATTTAAGGCCGTAGATTTTCCAGCCCCAGACATTCCCGTAATAATAAGACAGCGCTGAACGCTATTATTTTTTATGTCCACATTCTTTCTCCCAATCCCGAAGAATTTCAACCCCATGCCGTATTACAGGCGCCACAGCTTCGAAACACTCTTCTGCCCCCGTTTGGCTTCCTGGTACAGCTATGATCAAGCTTTTCTTTCTCGTAACAGCCAGTCCCCGAGAAAGGATAGAACGAGGAGTGTAATAGACAGTGCGACTTCTCATAAATTCACCTATCCCTGGAATTATCTTATCAGCAATAGATTCCAGAGCTTCTGGAGTAACATCTCGACTAGAAAGACCTGTTCCGCCAGTGACAAGAATGACATGCAAATCTGCTTCGTCCACCCATTTACACAACAATTTTTCAATTTCACTCTGCTCGTCAGGGAGTATATATTGTTTCTCAACAATCCCCCCAATACGAGAGACAGCCTTTGCCAAAGCCGGACCGGCAGTATCTTCTCGCAACCCCTGGCTGGCCTTATCGCTTACTGTCAAAATTCCAACATGAAGTGGTTTCCACATTTGGATATCTGAAGAGACAGAGATAAAGCCTCCCTGCTGAACAGAAAGCTTCCATAGAGAAGGAGCCTCTTCTGCATCTACACGCAAAATAACGTCACTTTCCGAGAAAGCAAGAATGTTACCCACTTCCAAATCCTGGTCAAGAGAAGCCCTCAGGACAAAGGCCGCTCCTTGAATCTCAGGAAGCAATCCAGGCTTTGTTATGAGAATATCTGACATATTTCCATTTATTGAAGATGAGCCGTCAGCACGCATATTGACATAGCATATCCCGTACTCTCTATGATCATCTTTGTTAAGAATTCCAAGAAGTTTCATTCATGTTCCCCCTCTGGCGAGTGATAATCGCCACTTTTGCCTCCACTTTTTCGAAGCAATCGAATATTATGTATTATCATGCCTTTATCAATACCCTTACACATATCGTAAACAGTTAGAGCTGCCACCATCACTCCCGTCAATGCTTCCATCTCTACTCCCGTTACTTCTTTTGCAGCAACAACGGATGTTATCTTTACTTGACTTTCTTCAGCGATCAGTTCGCAATGAACATCCACCTTGTTAAGACTTATATTATGGCAAAGAGGAATAAGATCTGACGTTTTCTTAACAGCCATAATACCAGCAATTTCTGCTATTTTCAGTACGTCTCCCTTTTCTGTCGTTCCAGCAATAAGAGCATCTCGTATCGTAGAAGGTAAAAGAACGACTCCCTCTGCACGTGCTTCCCTCAATGTGACTTTTTTACCTCCCACGTCAACCATGCGAGGATGACCAAATTCATCAAGATGAGAAAAAGTCTTCATTATCCATTACCCTCCAATCCTAAACATATGCTCTTTTCCAGATTCTATATCAAGCCAACGACGAGGTTTTTGCCGAATGGCTTTAATAATACCTTGTCGTGTCTTCTCTTCATCTCTGGAACGCAATGCATCCCGTATTTCAACTCCTTTGCCACTAAAAAGGCACGGCAAAACTTCTCCTTCCGATGTAATGCGAAGACGGTTACAAGAAGCACAAAAATGATGAGACACGGCAGCAATAATACCTAAACGTTGTCCGGTAGCTTCATTGATTAAATATCGGGCAGGCCCTGCGTTGATAGCTTCTTCTGACGCTTCCTCTCTCCAAAGTTCAGATTCCGGAAGAGATTGTATAATATCATCTGCTGATATAAAACGTTCCTTGCTCCATACCCCACCATCAAGAGGCATAAACTCTATAAGGCGAAGTAAAAGGTCTTCTTTTAATGCAAAAGCCAGAAGCTCTGGAATCTCATGATCATTTATCCCTCGCATTAAAACAGTATTGAGTTTAACCTTAGTTTTAGAACGTCCAGCTACAGATTGTATTCCTTGTATTACCTCGCTAAGACTTCCAGTACATGTTATCATCTTGAATCGTTCGGGATTTAACGTATCAAGACTAATATTGATACTCTCCAGATTTAAAGAAAGTAAATCTTCTGCTAAAGGAGCTAATAATGATCCATTGGTTGTCAAAGAGAGTGTCATTGATGGGAACATCTCTCTTACTTTTTTAAGGAAAAGGGTAAAATCTTTTCTAACTAGAGGCTCCCCCCCAGTAAATCTGATTTTTTGAGCTCCCATATCTTTCAAAACATGGCATAAGAAGAGTAAGTCTTCGTATCGAAGAATACGCCCATGGTCTATCCATAATACTCCATCTTTAGGCATGCAATATTGACACCTGAAATTGCAACGATCCGTCACAGAAATTCGAATATAATGTAAGATCCTTCCAAAGGGATCTTTTAAGAGTTCCATCGATAGCCTCCCAGCTCTTCTACCTGCAGTTTCCATTGGGAATCATGTAGAGCATCGAGGAGAGCCAAGAGACAAGGGTGATTTTCATATTCCGCAGGATAGACTAATTCATACGGTTCTTCTGTTATGGGGATAAAATCAAGGTTCAAAGCATCAGCAGCAGCTTTTATCCCTAAAGCCACATCAGCAACTCCAGCTGTAATACGATTTGCAGCATCAAAATGAGTCGTTGCTTGAATAGTATATCCATTAATTTCCTTCGTTTTCATTCCATTCTCCCTCAAGAGGGCATCGAAAAGGACGCGAGTTCCTGCACCTGGCTGACGATTAATAAAACGTGCCTGTTTTTCTGCAATATCTTTGATATCAAAAATTTCAAGTGGATTCCCCTTCTTCACAAGTAACCCCTGTTGTCGGAAAAAGAGCAAACGTCGTATCCACGTTTTCCCCTGAGAGAGTTTTTCTATATATGAATCATTATATGTTCCATTGTCAGGATCAAGAAGGTGACATGCAGCAATATGACATTCCCCTCTCGATAAAGCGGAGAGCCCTCCGAGACTACCAACAGAACGATATACAAGTTCTCCCCCTCGTCTTCGAATATATGAACCCAACCGTTCGAAAGCTGGGTCGTTAGATCCTTGAAAGAGAAGACGACGATTCCAATCTATTTTGCGAGTTAACCAAACTACTAGTTCAGTTCCAATTGGACACTCTGCCACAGACCGAGATAATAAAACAAAACCATCAGCTTCAGACATAGCCCACATTGTACTCGATCCAGAAGAAAGAGGAAAAAATTTTTTCTTTCCATGCAAAGATACAGCCTTGACCCGAAGCCATTCGTTACGACCTGGAACAGATGAGCATGGCGCAAGGAGTTCCATTATCTCTTCTTTTGCGTTTAGGGCTTCTTTAAGCACTATGTTTTCATCAAAATCGCCCTCTGATAAGAGCTTAAGAAGAGGATAAACAAGAGACCAAGCAACCACTGCAGTTGACATGGGAAATCCTGGCAAATCAATAATAGGTGTCCCCTTCACATTTGCAGCCATTGCCGGTCTGCCAGGTTTCATTAGTAACCAATGGAAAAGCATCTTTCCTTCTTCAGATAAAATTTGAGACGTGTAATCTTTCTTTCCTTTTGCCGATCCTGCACCAATAAGAATGAGATCGTACTTTTCAACGTTTTGAAGAACAGTGTCACGAATAATTTTCGGATCGTCAGGTAGAGGTTCCACAATATCAAGAGGAAACCCCCAACGATAAAAATACCCTTTCAGCATTGTTGAATTGCTTTCGACAACTTTACCTGAGACAGCACCCTTTCTGAGCCAATCTACACCAGAGACAATCTCATCTCCAGTAGGAATAAAAAGAGTTTTAGGCACATCCCATACGGGAACAGACGAATACCCGGCAGCAAGAAAAAGCGCTGCTAACGGCGGAGAGATATAATCTCCCTCTCGAGCAATAATCTGTCCAGAAGCCACATCTTCTCCAACGGGACGTATGTTATCTCCAGTTGAGAGCGTTTTGTAGACTACTAGATTTTTATCTTCTAATGACGAATCTTCAATCATGAGAACTCCATCATATTGAAGAGGAACTTCCGCACCCGTATTAACCCATTCGTACTCACTCTGTGCGAGATGAACGGGCGTAGCTATACTCGCGGTAGCGGTTTTTTTCGTGGCCAGGGCATAACCATCCACAGCAGAAGCACTGAAATGAGGAACGTTTCTTCTTGAACAAATATCTTCGGCTAATATGTAATTCGTACAAACATCGACAGATAAGTCTCGCTTTCTCTTTATTCGAGAAAAAGTTTCTTTTAGAATCGACCATGCTTCTTCCATGGGGATGTGCTCTTTCCAATCCTTTACCATGGTATAAATTCCACCTTCTCTCCTCGCCGTACTGTTTCTACACTTTCATCTAATCGTATAAGTCCGCTGGATTCCTTTAAGATTCCAACATAGCCAGATTTTGCAGATAAAGGAGCTACTGAAGAATTAGTAAGAATAGCCGGATAAAACTTTTCGATGCCGGTAGAACCTATAATATCGGTTGTCGTTTCTAAAAGAAATGAGCTTTGCTGTATCTGAGTACCTATAAGTCGATTCAGAAGGGGAAGAAGTAAGACCTTTGCTGCAACCATACAAGAAAGGGGATGGCCAGGAAGCCCCATAACCAGTTTCCTCTCTTGAAGCGACCCAGCTATCAAGACTGGTTTGCCAGGGCTCATCCGCACGCCACGCACAATTAGTCCTGGGTCAGGGAGTGTTTCTAATATTTCCGAACAATAATCTCTGACACTTACAGAAGAACCTCCGCTAACAAGAAGGACATCAAATGAATTTAGGGCTTCATGGATAGCCTTTTCAAGGTCGCCTTTTTTATCTTTTATTATTCCTAATCGCGAAACATGAAAACCCTGAACGGAGAGTAACCCCCATAATGCCCAACTGTTAACATCTCTAATGCACCCTGGAGGGAGATTGGGTGAAGAAATATCTACAATTTCGTCACCTGTACTTAAAATGCCTATTCTAAGTTCAAGACAAGGTACTGATATTTGCCCCATAGTCGCCAATATACCCAAATTTTTAAAGGATACGAGGTCTCCACGAGACAAAACCTTTTCTCCCGTCCGTAGTTCTTCTCCCTTAAAAATCACATGTTCTCCTTGCTGTGCTGCCTTGCGTACTTCTACCCATGGTCCGCTCTCTGCCGTATATTCAAGCATAACAACGCTATCAGCTCCCTCAGGAAGAATTCCACCTGTGTGAATAATCATTGCCTCGCCAGCATGAAGGGGCCGAAACGGAAGTTGCCCCATAGGAATTTCTCCCACAAGCTTTAAATAAACGGGAGAGGAAGAAGAAGCGCCTGAAATATCTTCGCTTTGTACAGCGTAACCATCTCTTAAACTTCGCGTATACGGAGGAGAGACAACAGTGGAAAAAATATCTTTGGCTACGATATTTCCCAAAGAGGTTTGAACGTCTTTGTAGCTAAAAGAAAGGTCCCACGGAAAACGTAGGACCTCTGAAACTCTACTAATACTCTCGAAGCGATTCGATAGATCTGTTACAAAACCTGACATATCGTCACTCCTTTAATTACTTCATTAAATTATTGCAAACGCACGACCAAGATAGGGTACCCTGCTTGTTTTAATTGAGCTGCACACTTATCGGCTTCATTCCGCTGATTACCTGCCGATACCGTAACTCTATAATACGTACTATTCTTTACAACAGCTTTGGATACAAAAGCATTATACCCTTCTTTAGATACTTTTGTTTTCAAACGATTTGCCGCATCTGAACTTTTGAAAGAACCAATCTGAACGCCCCAGTTGCTATTACCTGTTGGTGGTGCAACCTTTTCTGTCTGCTCCGTTGTAGTAGCCACTATACTTGTAGCTGCTGTAGTTGTCTTTGCCGTTCCTTCAGAATTAGGCTGAGCCGTAACGGGAGCTGCTACCTGCTCTGGCACAGCAGGTGCTGGAGAAGAAGCGACAGGCGCAGCTGCAAATGGCACGCTCTCCTGCGAAGGCGCCGGACTTTCTTGAACAACAACTGGCTTATGCGGTTCCCGTGCCGGCTCAGATAAAAAGAAAAATTTTACCCCTACAATTAAAAGCCCAACTGCTATGAGACCAATTATAGGAAGCATTAAATCTCCAAAGGGCAACATAGGCTTTTTATCTCTCTGTCTGCGATTCTCTCGTGCTGACATGAAAAAACCTCCTAATATTTAAATCTCAATAAGAAAACGAGCAAGAGCCATCAGAAAGAGACCCCCGCCCGTTTTGTATAGTTCCGCAATTCTAATGAACTCACATATCCCTTTTGACGAGGGCTATTTTGACGACCGTTGAGACCTCCTAATGATAGAAGGGATATCGTATGTATTCTTAGGGACACCGCTCATTGTAAAAAGATCTTCCTCGGGAGCAGAAACTACCTCTGCTTCTTCTAAAACAACATTTGTTGACCGAGAAACTGTTTTGTTAGCGGTCACGCTTTTGACAGATTTAGGTACGCTTTTTTGTCCTTTTCCCGAAGAAAAACCTGTAGCGATAACCGTTATTCTCAGACGATCTTCCATCGTATCATCAATTGTATGCCCCCAAATTACGGTGGCATCTTCGTCAGCTTTTCCTTTTATAACTTCTGCAGCTTGCTGAATTTCATGAATTCCAATATCGCTTCCGCCAGTTATATTAAAGAGAATACCTTTGGCTCCATCCATAGGAGTCGACATAAGAGGGCTATTAATAGCTGCTTTTGCTGCCATTTCTGCTCTACTATCTCCGTGTCCTTCTCCTATCCCCATAATAGCAGAGCCCGCATTTTTCATAACTGTCCTTACGTCTGCGAAGTCCACGTTTATAAGACTGGGTTTTAAGATAAGGTCTGTTACACCTTGTACTGCCTGACGCAAAACTTCATCAGCCAGTTTAAAGGCCTCGGTCAACCCTGTCTTTTTGTCAGCTATTTCAAGAAGTCTATCGTTTTCAACAACCAGCAATGCATCTACTTTTTCTTTTAAGAAACTTACACCCTGTTCTGCATGACTTTTTCGTTTTCGTCCTTCAAAGGAAAATGGATTGGTCACAACAGCAACAACAAGAGCTCCTGTTTCTTTAGCTACTTCTGCTATAACAGGGGTAGCACCCGTACCTGTTCCACCACCCATTCCTGCTGTAAGGAAAACCATATCGGCACCTGTTACAAGCTGGCGAATTTCTTCAATAGATTCTTTCGCAGCGCCCGAACCTACATCTGGATCTGCACCCGCACCTAATCCGCGAGTAAGTTCTCTTCCTAAAATAACTCTAGTTTTAGTCTCAGAAAGGCCCAATGCTGCCATATCCGTATTTGCAGCGATAAATTCGACCCCGTCTATTCCACTTCGTATAATATGATTTAATGCGTTTCCACCGCCACCGCCAACTCCGATAACTTTAATATTTTCTCTATTAGGCCGTGTCGCATTGTCTATCTGAAATACATGCTCCATTCCGTATCCACCCCGCTATAAGTCAGAAAAGTTCTTTCATCGATTTCTTCACCATCTCGAGGAAATGGCGAAAGCCTTCTCCGTTCGCGCTTTTTGTGTTTCTCTGGTGTCCTCCTCTTTGAGCCGCCACGTAAGCGGATACACCTCCCGATCGAAGAACCTCAATTGGCGCTTCGATATACCTATAAGGATTACGCTCTTTATTCATAATATACCTAATGATTCCTGATGAAGTTGTATACTCGCAATCATTACGTCCAGGAGGCATCTGAAAACTATCAAGAGGTTCAGCGATACGGACTGGAAGATTGAGCACCTCTGTCGTAAAAATCTCAATTCCTCCTGTTTTAGCAACACCGCCAGAAAGGACAATACCTGCAGGGAACATATGAACACTCTGATCTGCCAAACTTTTGGAAACGTGTTCTGTAAAAAGTTCTTCTAAACGACACGAAATAACATCTATTGCATCGGGAACATTGAGAACTTTTGTCCTTCCTCGCGCTTCCACTTCTATAGCGTCTTCATTTTCGTCAGAAAGAAGAGAAATCTGCTGTTTTATCATTTCTGCTTTACTAATAGGTATCTTTAAAACATAGGCTAAATCATTCGTAATATGATCTCCACCTATAGGTATAACCGCCAACCGGACAGGACGCCCATCGGCAAAAAGAGCAACTCCCGTCGTTCCTCCACCGATACAAAGAGAGACAGCTCCAGTTCGTGTCTCTTCATCAGTAAGCGAACCAAGAGCGCTTGCTAATGATTTAATAACGAGACCATTGACAGTAATTCCCGCACTTTCAACACAATTAATTATATTCTGTAATACTGATGTGGGAACGATTACAGACTGTAACTCTATCTCTAAGCGTATTCCCGTCATACCAAGAGGATCATCAATGCCGCTGTTTCCGTCAAGGGAATATTTTACTGGAATCGTATGGAGTGTCACTCGATTGGAAGGAACTGCGAGCTCACTTTGTGCAGCTTCAATAACCCGTTCTATGTCTTGGACGCCAACTTGTCGGGGAACACGACCTAAAGAAACCATTCCTCGCGATGTAACACTTGTTGCGTCTATACCACTGAAAGCTACAGTAGCTTCATCTATTTCGAAACCCACCATTTTTTCAGCATCCTGAACGGCCATACGAACAGCCTGCACCGCTTGTTCCAGATTTACAATAAGTCCCTTGCGAATACCCAAAGAAGGAGCATAACCAACACCTATAATCTGGGCATCCTGGAAACGGGAATCCCTTTCCGCGACAACAACAGCTATCTTACTCGTACCTAGATCCAGCCCCACTATTATTTCTGGCTCTGTGTACATTTTATTCCCGCTCCCTTCGTACAATCAATCAGCTTTTATAATGTTCGAACTACTATCTTATCTCCATAGGTTGTATCTATCTCTACCATCTCATTTCCTTCTGGTAAATCTTTCATTACTTTAGGCAACGCTCTGGAAATGATAGGCCACCGCTGTGTATCTTCATCAAGAAGAATGCTTACTAAACGTTTCTTCCATTTTACTTCAATTACAAAGCTGTAGCTACCCGCTTTTCTACCAAACTTAACTTTATTAATAGGCGCGCCCCAGCTATTTTTTTCTATTTCATCAACCCACTGTTTCAAAGAATCGAGAGGAAGAGCACTTCGAAAAACAGAGCGTCCCTTTTCTTCTATACCATCAATAGGAATTGGAAAGTTTTCATTTAAATGCCATACAGGAACACCTGCTTGGACAAGATCGCCATAAATGAAGTTGCTCGCTACACTTTTACCATCCCATATACGACCATCTTCTGATAAATACCAATGGGTACCCTTCTGAACAAGCACAATCCAAACATTAAGTGGACGTGCTGAAACATGTATCTCTTTCAATGAATGCATATTAATATTAAAATATACAGGAATCTCTCGTTCTATTTTTTCTATAACCTCATCCCTCGAAAAAAAGACAACAGGGAAAAAACGCAAATTATCAGAATTAAAATGGCTCCAAAAAACCTGTTCTGAATAAGGACCGGGAAGCTCCAACTTGATATGTTTCGCTGAGAGCAGCAAGAAATTAGTTTCTATGCAATAAACTATTCCCATTAAAAGAGATAGGAGTAAAAGCAGCCGCTTCACTCGTAACACCCTTGTCCACTACTCCAAGCTCGAAAAAAGCTGAACTTCGAGCTCTAAAAGATAACCCGTTTCCTCAAAAACTATTTTACGGCACTTTTCAATCAAGGCCAATACGTCTGTTGCCGTAGCGTCCCCTGTATTAAGTATGAAGTTAGCATGGGCCTCAGAGACTACTGCTCCACCAACCTTTAGCCCTTTGCACCCACATTGATCCAAAAGTTTTCCGGCACTTGTTCCTTCTGGGTTCTTAAAAATACACCCTGCACTTTTATAGCCATGCGGTTGGGCACTTCGCATTTTTAAAAATTCGTCTGTTCTAGCCCTGATAATAGTCAGGGGAACCGCTTCCATAATAAGGCAACAAGAAGCTATAGTGTAATGGAGCTCCTTAAACTGAGAATAACGATATCCCCAAGAAATATCATTTTTATCTAAGCGTCTGATCTGATGGTGCTCATCAACAACCTCAACCCACTGCAAAAGATCTGAGATTGCCTCTCCCTGTGCACCGGCATTGCCAATCAAAGCCCCTCCTAATGTACCTGGTATACCCACGGCAAACTCTAAACCCGCAAAGCCATATTTCAATCCAAAGTTAACAAGTTGCGCAAGAGGGACCCCTGCTTCTACTGTTATTAACGCTTTATCTGTTTCTCTTATCACTGAGAAAGACGAAAGATACTTTGTACAAACAACTACTCCTCCTATTATTCCATCATGGATAATAAGATTGCTGCCCCCTCCTATAATACGAACAGGGCACTCTTCTTTTAAGGATGAAAGCGTTACAAGATCGCGTACACAAGAAGGCCAGACGCAAACTTCTGCTATTCCCCCCACTCCCAATGTCGTTAAGGATGAAAGGGGAAAGCTACTTTTGACCTGTCCTGCTACTTTCTTTTCTAAATACGTAACGCCCCTTTGATTCATTTTTAAACCACTCGCTTCTCAAGTACCTCTAACAACATTTCTCCTACTGCTGGAACATCTCCAGCTCCAACAGTTACGACAACATCTCCTTCATGTGTTGATTCTTTCAATAAGGCCACAGCATCATACATATCCGAACAGAGAACACAGTTTTTATATTCTCTAAGTTGTAATTCCGTATAAATAAGATTAGAATCTACGCCTTCAAGAGGTTCCTCATCTGCAGGATAGACAGGAAGTAAAAAGAGTCTGTCTGTTTGAGAAAGGACATCTGCAAATTGCTTATACATTGCAGCTGTTCGAGTAAAGCGATGGGGTTGAAAAACAATATTAAGTCGTCTATCTGGGAACATCTGCGACAAGGCATTGAGAGTTGCAGCCACTTCACGAGGATGATGCCCATAATCATCGTAAACATCAAGTCCATTAGCAGAACCTATATATTGCAAACGACGTTTAGCACCTCTAAACGTTTTTAATGTCTTTTTTATCATCGGGAATGGAACTTCAAGACGATCTGCAACAACACAAGCAGCCAAGGCATTCATAATATTGTGATCTCCCGATACAGATAACTCTACCTCATCGACAAATTTACCATTCTTGGTAACAGAAAAAGAAACGCCACCACCTGGAACATGTTCTACGTTATATGCACCCCAATCCCAGGCGTTACCCCATCCATATGTTATTACGTCATTTTTAAGATGGTTTTGGTCCAAAATTCGCGATAACCCAACATCCTCTCCACAGAGGACAACAACACCATCATCTTTAGGATTGACTAAAAATCTGCCAAAGGCCTCTATTACACTCTCAAAGGTAGGATAGTGATTGACATGATCCCAATCGGCATTTGTTAAAACCGCTATATTAGGGTGGAAACCTTCAAAAGATCCATCACTTTCATCAAGCTCTGCTACCATATAAGGGCCTTCTCCCAGTTTCGCATTTACCCCAATGTCACAAAGCTCTCCTCCAATAGCCAACGTCGGGCTTAACCCTGACTGTTCTAATATAAGAGCAATCATGGAAGAAGTAGTTGTTTTTCCGTGGGTCCCCGCTATTCCTATTCCATACTGAGCATCAAAAATCCAACTCAGAACTTCGCCTCTCTTAGCTGTACGAATTCCTCTATTTCGTGCCTCAACAAGCTCCTCATTATCTTCTGGAATTGCGCTGCTATAGATAACAAGATCGGGAGAAAACTCGTCTAAATGTTCTTTCCCATGACGGAGCATAAAACCGATATTATCTCGAATAACTTTATCAACATAGGATGTCCAATTCATATCACACCCGCTTACATCGTACCCAAGATCTTTCAGCAAGAGGGCGAGTCCGCTCATACCAGCTCCGCCTATCCCCATGAGATGAATTCGATTAATACCTTTCAGATTTGTTATCATTAAGTCCAATTACAGACTCTCCCTTCGCGTCAACGAGATTAAAACGTCCCAGATCCTTTTACTGCTGTTACTCTCATAACTATCTGGTCGTCTCCCGTTAAGCCTCATGCAATCGTGAGCTTTTGTTATACAGTCTATGAGATGTTGTTTAAGTTCATGCTTGGACGCATGTTCATCCCACACAATATTTTCAGTCATTTGTTCAAATAAGGCTGCATTCCTCTCTTGGTGGCCATCAGAAGCGCCACGCCACGGAACGATAAGAGAAGGAACACCGAGAACCATTAATTCCGCAAGGGTAGATGCCCCTGCTCTCGCTATGACAGTATCTACAACCGAATAGATTATAGACATATCCCACTGTCTTTCAACTGCCACAATGGTATCTGTTCCAAAGCAACGTCCCTTACCGCCTACGACAAGAAAAGTTACATCGTTAAGATCAGACTCTTTTGCTAATTCACATATTGTTTGAAAGAGAGGGGTACTTGTAAGAGATCCACTTAATACACCAACGATAGGGCCTTTCGGAAAAGCTACCCCTGTATCTAGTTTACTCCAAGCTTCCTCACGGTCAACTATTTTAAATCTTCGAATTGGAATTCCTACGTGATTAAATTTACTTTTTCCCAGAGGATAGCACTCTGTCCATCCCGCAAGGATTGGAATTCCAAGCTTTTTCGCTATTCGTGTCACTTTACCAGCTATAGAATTTTGTTCATGAATTATTACAGGAACTTTGCAAAGCAAACATGCTAACATCGGAGGAAAAGAAACATATCCTCCAAAAAGAACACACACATCCGGCCGATCTTTTCTCAAAAAACGCAACATCTTAAAAAAGGCCGAAAAAAGGCTCAACGTGCGATGAATGATTTTTCTCATCTTTAATATTCCAAGAGGAGAACCTTCAACCGGCAAAATTTCAGGAGTTATCCCGCAACCTTTATATATTTCTCTTTCCAAAAGTCTTGATCCACATATATACGTAATATCGACAGGGTTATCGATATTTTCTTTCATCCAATTACCTAATGAAACAGCTGGGAAAATATGTCCTCCTGTTCCTCCTGCCACAAAAACTGCTTTTTTCATGACTGTACACCTACTATCTCTTTCGTTATGCGAACAATAAGGCCTGCTCGCACCCACATCATGAGCAAGGAACTTCCCCCATAGCTCACAAATGGCAACGGCATACCGGTTAATGGCATCAACTTCGTTACACCGCCGACATTAATAAAAAAGGGCAACAAAACAGAAATTACAAGCCCCCATAGAAGCGTTCTCATAAAAAAGTCAGAAGTATTTCTATAGACTCTATAACATCTCCACGTCCAGAACGCAAAAAGAAAAACAACTAGAAACGTTCCTATAAAGCCAAATTCTTCCCCTATTGCCGCAAAAATATAGTCCGTATGAGCAGCAGGAAGATAGTTCATTTTTTGTAGTCCTTTCCCAACACCTACACCAATAAGCCCTCCATTAGCGAAAGCTACAAGCCCCTGTATAACCTGAAATCCACTATCTAAAGGTTCTTTCCATGGATCTAAAAATGCAACATATCTACGGAAACGATAACTTTCTTTTATAATGACGGGGAAAAGAAGTGCCAGCCCCCCTGTTCCGACAATAAGAGGATATCCCCATCCCTGACTTTCTACATGCACTCCCATGCAAATAATTGATAATAGAAGCATGCCGCCTATATCAGGCTGCATAACCAACGGAAGCGCAGAAAAAGCAATCATAGCCATAGTTATAAACCAAAATTTCCGAGAAGCCGTCTCTTCCGAGCGTGATAGACATTTGGACAAATGAATAACTGTAGCGAACGACAACAGTTCTATGGGCTGAAACTGAACAGGTCCCACACTTACCCATCGCTTCGCCCCACCTGCCTCAATCCCTAGTCCTGGAATGAGCGTTAAAAAGCAAAGAAAAAAAGCTAAAATCCAAAGAGGGGCGCTCATCCTTTTCCAAACACTTATCGGTAATAAATACATGGTAAACATGGCACATAGCCCAAGAAAGCTCCATTGGACTTGCTTAAAACCAATAATAAATGGAGATTCCCACACTTCCATAGACTCCTGAGAAGTGAGAGAAACGATCATCACCAGCCCTAAACAATTAAGGACAAGGGGAATGATCCATAAAAGAGGATCTACGCGTGGTATTTTTTCGATCACAACAATCCTCCATACGCTTTGACAAGGTGCTGGAAATGTTCACCCCGTTTCTTATAACTCGGGTACATATCCCAACTTGTGCAAGCCGGAGAAAGAAGTACAGTCTCTCCGGGACGAGCTAGCTCCATTGCCCTTTTAACTGCATCTTCCATTGATTCCACCTCAACACACTGTGTAAAACCAATGTTCTCCAAAGCAGAAACAATCGCTCTTTTTTCTGCTCCAAGCACTATGGCAACTCGTGCTTCTTTTTTAACTACTTCTGCGAGAGGTGCATAATCCTCTCCTTTACCTTGTCCTCCAAGAATAACAACTTTAGATCCATGTATTGAGGCTAGCGCAGTTGAGCTTGCTGCAACATTTGTCCCTTTCGAATCATCAATATATCTAACGCTATTTATCTCTGCAACAAAAGTGCATCTATGAGGCAAAGGGACAAAATCAACAAGCTGGTCAGGAATTTTCTCACAAACTACCCCGCCAAGAGAAAGAGCAGAAACTGTCATTGCAACATTTTCTAAATTGTGTCGTCCTATAAGAGGCACATCTTTATATTCGAAAAGTAATTGTTCTTTTTCATAAGAAAGCCAGGCACCCTTTTCTTCCATTCTGATAAAAGCGTTTGTTTCGAAGACAGGTGTTTCTTTATACCAATATAAAGAAGCAACACTCAATCTATTTTGAACATTAAGAGCCTTAATATCTCTATTCTGTACAACAGCCCAACACCCTGCATTCTGTAAATGAAGTAGATTTGATTTCGCCTCAATATATTTCTCGTAGGAACCATGCCAATCAATATGATCCGGCGCAAGATTAGTAACAATAGCAACGTGGCTTTTTAAAAGGTGAGCCCAATACAGCTGGAAACTGCTCAATTCAACAACAACAAAGTCCCAATCTTGATTCGTATACAAAGAAAGAGGGTTCCCAATATTTCCAGCCACAGCCGTTTTATAACCATATTTATTCAAGAGATGTCCCGAAAGCATTGTTACCGTGCTTTTGCCATTACTTCCCGTAACACCTATTATTTTCCCTCTAATATGTGGCGCCACAAAATCTATTTCGCCGATGATAGGAATATTACGTTGCCGAGCCTCCTTCAATATCGGAACTTCTGGTGAAACACCAGAACTTACAACAATACAATCTGCTTCCAAGGCTCGGGGACTATTTTTACCGACTTCCCATTGAATTCCCTGTCTTTTAAACTCTTCTTCGCTTCCAAATGGAAGTGAATCCTTTTTTTCTGTAACAAAAACATTCGCGCCAAGAGTTTTAGCCAATTGAGCTAGTCCCTTTCCGCTCACTCCAGCACCAAGAATTGTTATATTTTTTCCCTCAACAGGCTGAATATTCTCTGTCATCGTTGTGCCTTCTTTCACCTAATCAATGAAAATTTCTATCTATAACAAAGAGATTAAACTAATCAATATAACTGCACCTATACTATGTATTAGCCAAAAGCGCGTAACAATCTGATTCTCGCTCCATCCCAAAAGTTCGAAATGATGATGTAAAGGGCTCATTCTGAAAACTTTTCTCTTAAACTTATGGATAGCAATAAGTTGTATGGATACAGAAAGAATTTCTATACCAAATAAAAATCCCAAGGGGACAATGGCTATAAGAAAATTACTAAATACACAAAGACTTACAAGAATACCCGCAAGAAAATGTGATCCTACATCCCCCATAAAAACAGATGCCGGGTTGGCATTATACCAAAGAAAAGCAACACACATGGCAAGAGTTGCTAAAGCACACCCACGCACCAAATTATCGCCTGAAATCCATACCAAAAAGGCGATAATGGAGATAATAGTTGCTCCGATAGCCAAGCCATCAAGACCATCTGTTACATTTACGGCATTAAGCATTCCTATAGTTATAAAAGCTAATAATGGAACAGCAAGCCACCAAGAGAGCTCCATTCCAGGCCAAAGAAAGATACCATGCTTTAAAACAATCAACGCAGACCATGGGATAACAAGTAATATTTGTGCTGCAAGTTTAGAAAGGCTCGAAAGGCCTTCACTTGATCGACTTTTAAATTTAAGCCAGTCATCAGCAAAACCAATTAAAGCTGCACCCCAAGGCAATACCCAGAGTTTTAAAAGATTTCCCAATGTACCCCAGCCCATAAAAGTCATAAGAACTATAGCTATTAAAGAAGCAACAGGAAACATAACGCCACCCATTGAAGGTGTTTTTCCTTTCGTTTCGACATGAAGTTGAGGTCCATACTCTTTTTGAACCTGTGTCATATGCCAACGTCTAGACCGTTGAATCCAATCCTTTTCCAAAATAACACTACTTATCAAAATAATGACAAAGAGAAATAGCGACATCACGACTCTGTTTCCTCCATAAGAATCAATACAACTTTTTCAAGGTTGTGGATATGAGACCCTTTGAGCAAAACAGCGTCACCTTTCCCAATCATTTGAGCCAGTTCCTTGGCAAAGGGCTGAATAGCAGATAGAAGTACGATCTTATTCCTCAAAATTTCTGGTAATTTTTCCCATCCCCAACGCCATTCCTCTCCGATAAGAAAGAGAGCATCAAGAAAAGACGTCTCTCGCAGCACTTCTTCGTGCAATTGATCTTCGTCAAGCCCTAGTTCTTTCATGCTTCCAAGCACAGCTATCTTTCGTCCCACAACTGCGAGAGAAGCAAAAGTAGAAAGAGAAGCCTTCATTGATAATGGATTCGCATTATAAGCATCATCAATAATAAGAGCACCCCTATGAGTTGCAAATACGCATCCTCGTCCAGGAAGAGAACTCATCGTCTCCAAATTTTTTATAGCCTCTTCCCGAGGGTATCCCATTTCAAGATAGACAGCGAAAGCAAAAGCAATGAGTAAGGAATTATGCGATCCCCATAAGCCGCTATATATATCACTTACATGACCATCTATAGTGGATATCGTTGTTTTTAAGCGAGGCAAATTCTCAACGAGGTCAAAAGTTGTTTCTAAAACTCTAACTTCACCCCTTTGAAGTCCTACTCCAATTTTTCGATACTTCCCTGAAAAAAGAGAAACAGCATGTGCGAGCTTATCGTTATCAGCATTGTAAATAAGAGTTTTCAAAGCTGGCGTTTTCGCAATCTCCATTTTCGCAGATATAACCCCATCTATTGAACCGAGTCCTTCAAGATGTGCGGATGTAGCCTCAGTAATAATAGCCCTTGTAGGAGGAAAATAACGTACCATTTCTTCTATTTCGCCAGGTTTGTTTGTCCCCATTTCGAGGATAAGGACAGACGTGCCCGCAGGCATGCCTAAAATTGTGAGAGAACATCCTATAAGAGTATTAAAACTCTTTTCTGCTCCATAAACTAAAGGAGCCCCCTCAAAACATTTTTTAAGAAGCTCCCTTGTTGTCGTTTTGCCGACACTTCCAGTTATCGCTACAACTTCATCAGGCGAACAGGCTGAAAGATACGCCTGTGCCATTCGAGCCAAATCTGTTGTTGTATTTTCCACCTCAATAAGGGCTTGCCCTTCTTTGAGATTATTTTTTGAGAAACGATCCTTTTCTGCTATAACAAGAACTGCCCCTCGTTTAAAGGCATCTTGTATATAATCATGACCATCTTGATTATTTCCTCGAATAGCTACAAAGGCAGAACCAGGACAAACCTCTCTGCTATCAACACAAAAAAGATCAGGCAAATTTAAGTCGTCCCCCCACCATGAAACGCCTATAGACTCTGCCAAATCAGAAACTTTCCATAGCAACCATTTCAATCTAATTCCACCTCAATCCCACATCTAAAGCCCATTGCTGAATAGCTTTTGAATCGCTATATTCTATTTTTTGATCATGCATAAGTATAAAACGTTCAGGTCCTTTCCCAGTAATTACGACAACATCTCCCGCTTTAGCCATGGAAAGAGCTGTACGCACAGCCTCATTACGGTCAAGAATTCGATAATGAGGTGGATTTGTGGGTACATTCGTAATTCCCGCTTCTATTTCTTCAGCTATTTGTGACGGGTCTTCACTTCGAGGATTATCCATCGTTACAATAATAACATCTGCAAAACGTGCTGCAACCTGTCCTAAGAGAGGCCTATTGGCACTGTATCTTTCTCCTCCATGTCCAAAGACAGAAATGATCTTTCCCTGACATACCTCTCTTAATGTAGAGAGTACGTTTTCCAAAGCATCTGGCGTATGGGCATAATCGACAACTCCACAAACTTTATTGCTAAAAAAGTACTTTTCCAATCGCCCTGGAACTTGGGGCATTGTTTCCAATCCCTTTTGTATAACATCAGGAGCAAATCCCATTTTATAGCACATAGTAATAGCACCTAAAGCATTATATATGTTGAAGCGCCCCGTAAGGGGCAAGCCCAAAGCTATATGTTCATCGTTAGGAAAAGTTACATTCATATGTATTCCAGAAAGAGACATTTCAAAAGAGTTGAGAGTAATATCATGACATTTATTTTCATTAAGACCAAAAGAAAGACACCGTTCTTGGAATGCTGAAAACAAAGTCTCTCCGTATTTATCGTCTATATTTATAGCTGCACACCAATCGTCTATGACATATTCATCAAAAATTTTTTTCTTTGCAGCGAAATAATGCTCCATATCTTTATGATAATCAAGATGTTCTGGGGTTAAATTGGTAAAAAGCAAGCTCTTAAAAAGACATCCGTTCAAACGTCCCTGAATAGCCCCATGAGAAGAAGCCTCCATAACAACACTTGTACATCCATTTTTTACCATACGTGAAAGAAGACGTTGTATTTCACAACTTTCTGGCGTTGTTCTGTCTGCTTCAAGATCTCTTTTACCATCTGAATATAGAATTGTTCCGATAAGCCCGCACTTTTCTCCCGCCGTTTCTAAAATACTACGGACCATATATGAGGATGTACTTTTACCATTGGTCCCTGTTATGCCATAAAGAGAGATTTTCCTTGAGGGGAATCCATAGACAGCTGCCGCTGCATATCCCATTGCCCAGCGAGCATCTTCCACGATAATCTGAGGAACTGATAAAGGTAAGGGATATTCACAAAGTAAAGCAACTGCACCTCTTTGTACTGCATCTGCAGCATATTGGTGTCCATCATGTTTTTCTCCTCTAATGCAACAGAAAAGGCTGCCATCCTTACATTCTTGCCCTTTATTAAATACATCGTGCAGAGCAACTGACGAATCTGACACATTATGAGTTTCTTTCAAAAGTTTTTTTTCTTTTAACGTCTCAAGGACAAGCTGCAAATTCGACATGGACATACTGCCTCTCTTTCGTACTCATTCTAGTTCCTATAGATTAAGTAAAGCCATATCTTCAACAATAGATTTAAAAAGTGGGCCGGCTACATCTCCACCATAATAACGTCCTTTTGATGGCTCTCCTATAACTACGAGCATAGCGTATTGAGGAGATTCATAGGGCCAGAATCCAATAAAGGAAGCCACCCATTTATTTTTTGCATAAACTCCTTTTTCCGCTACCTGCGCTGTACCTGTTTTTCCAGCCAATGTCGTCACCTGTGTATCTGCCCTTTTGCCTGTTCCATTAATAACAACATCCCTCATTACTTTTCTTACCCATGCTGCAATGGAAGGGCTAACTACCGTCCGAATAACCTCTTTTTGCCCCTTATATATAACTCGCCCCTTGCTATCTGTTACTTCTGCAACAATGTATGGGCGCAAAAGGTCTCCACCATTTACGATAGCACTTGTCGCAGTTAAAAGATGCAAAGGAGTCATACCTATTCCCTGCCCTATCGCTATATTAGCAGGCACAACTCCCCTCCATTGTTCCGGCGATGGTAAAAGGCCAGATTCAACGCCATTAAGTTCTACACCTATAGGTTGACCAAATCCCCACTCTCTAAGACTGTTATACATATTAAAAGGAGGAATGCGTAACCCTAGCTGCGCCATTCCGACATTTGAAGATTTTACCACGATATCCCCTAAAGAAAGTTTTCCCCAATTATGATATCCTGCTTCAGAAATTGAACCGTCTGCTACTTTGATTCTGTGAGGAGTTTTAAATATTTCAGAAGGATAAGTTACTCCCTTTTCAAGAGCAATCGCCACTATAACAGGCTTAAGAGTCGAGCCAGGCTCATAGACCCTACCTATAACACTGTTAAAAAGTTTTTTGGTATCAAGAAGGTCCTTTCTGTTGTTAGGGTTAAAGCTAGGGACGCTTGCCATTGCTAATATTTCACCTGTTTGAGGATTCATACAAAGAGCAGCTCCCCATCGTGCTTTATGCATATTCACTGTCTCTTCCAAACGACGTTCAACTACATATTGAATTCGCATGTCGACTGTCAGGCAAACCTTTCCCTTATGCTCTATTTTGTCAAGGTCCGATAGTGTTGTTGTCACATCTATTGCCTGACCAGAAGCATCTTTAATAAAAAATCGAATTCCTGGAGGTGAGTATAAAAACTGATCCCAAACAAATTCTGTTCCACTAAGGCCTTTATCATCAATATCGCAAAAGCCTAAAACGTGAGATAGAAGAACATTTTGTGGATAAATACGCTTCTTTTCTTGAATTCTGTAAAGGCCAGGCAAATTCAAAGCACTCATAGCATCTGCTTCTTGCTGGTTTACCTTTCTTGCTACCCAATGAAAGCGTCCAGATAGAGGTGAAGATATTTTTTTTATTACGCTAGTTGGAAGATGTTTTTTTAGTGCCTGTGCGTTAGAAGGGGCCCAGAAGGCAGGATCGATAAAGAAACTGTAAGCAGGCACTGACAATGCTAAGGGGTTCCCTTGTGTATCGACAATAGAGCCACGAGTTGTACTTACCGGTATTTCACTCCAATATTGTCTTTGAGCTTGGCGTACAACTCTTTTATCAGGTAAACAATGTACATAAAAAAGACGAATAATTACAACAATAAATAACAGAAAAACCCAAGGCCAAGGTCCTTTAAAAAAGTTTTTTTTCATCGCGTTATGTCCATGCTATTATCCAAACTTTCGTATAATTAAATTACTCTTTCGCTGTAGCTTGTGAAGAGAATAGCGAAAAAAGAAAGTCTAAACGCCCTCTATGCGAAGGGGAAAAAGCAACATTTTTCGCCTGTCCGTGTAGAGGATTAGTCATGGCAACAAGCACTTGTTCCGTTTTATTATTTGCAACCATGCCAAGATGTTGCTGCGAATATCCATAGATAGCTTCTGGAGACGTAAGAGAGGAAAGATCACGACGCATATCCACTTCTTGCATCTCATAATTTTCTATTTGAAGGTTAATATCATGAAGACGGCCTTCGAGACGAGTAGCATAAAGCCTTAAAACGCCTAATCCTACAAAAGAAAAAACCATAATAAACATGAAAGAAACAAAGTAAGGACTTACTTTTCGTCTCGACTCACAAAACTGCTGACACGATTGAGTATCGTACACGATCTGTCCACCTCCCCCTAAATAGAACTCTCCTTCTCTACTTTTTGGAACGCACGCAACTTTGCACTTCTCGCTTTGTAATTTCTCTCAACTTCTTCATCGGTAGGTTTTAAGGGTCTGCGGTTTAAAAGTATTCCCAAACCTGAATTAGCCCACTCTCTCATGGCGTATTTAACGATGCGGTCTTCTAAAGAATGATAACTGACTACGACAATAACTCCTCCTGGAGCAATATTATCTATAGCAGATGAAAGGCCCTCTTCTAATTCATGCAATTCATCGTTCACATAAATTCTCAACGCCTGAAAGACCTTACGGGCAGGATGTCCTCCCATTTTTCTTTGCACTGGTGCTGGTAAAGAAGCTCTGATAGCGTCAACGAGTTGAAATGTTCGTTCTATTGGTCCATTTTTCTCCCGAAATCTAGTTATACCAGAAGCGATACGCCTTGAATAACGCTCCTCTCCGTACTTCCAAAAGATATCTGCAAGATCTTTTTCTGAGAAAGTATTAATAATATGAGCAGCAGAAAGCACCCTTTCTTCCTGCACGCCCTCCATCCTCATATCAAGTGGGCCATCATTCTGAAAAGAAAAACCACGCTCAGGAACGCTAATTTGCAAATTAGAAACGCCAAGATCAAAAACCACTCCATCCGGCCTCACTTTTTCTTCCATAAGCACTGTAGATAAAGAGCTAAAGGAGCATCTATGAGTAGAAACTCTGTGAGAAAAAGGCTCTAGTCTCTTCCTTGCCAAAGAAAGTGCTTCTCTGTCTCTGTCGATACCAATTAATTGAACGTCAGCAAATTCCTTTAATATCTCTTCGGCATAACCACCTAACCCTAACGTAGCATCAACAATAATGTGCGGTTCTTCTATATTTTTAAGTTTTTCAATAACTTCATTCACCATAACAGGAATATGCTCTATCATCAGAATCCCTCTATTTCTTCTGCTATTGCTGGTAACTCTTCCATGATCTGCAAGCTGTAAGTGTTCCAAAGTTCTTTATCCCATAACTCTATATGATCACTTACTCCGACAAAAAGAGCGTCTGATTGTAGAGATGCATGATCACGAAGCAGCTGTGGGATAAGTATTCGGCCTGCACTATCGATAGGAAGCTCGTGGGCACTTGCTAACATTACACGCATAAGTCCTCTCGATTTGCTTTTTGAGAAAGGAAGTTCTTGCAACTTTTCGAGAACTCTTGACCAATTTGACATGGGATAAATAGATACACACTGATCAATACCTATAGTGGCAACCACACATTGGCCGAGTTCCTGCCGGAATTTAGCAGGAAGAACTGTTCTACCTTTTGAGTCGACCTTGTGTTCATAGGTTCCCACCAACATGGGGATTCCTCCCACTTTATGACATTTTCTACCACTTTATCCCACATTATCACCCTTTCTAAATAACAAATAAGCCCATAGAACCATAAAAATCTCTTTTTAATGGTTCTATGGGCTTATTTTTCATCAAACTATAATAATAAGGAGCACTTTATAAGCCGGGTTCTGTATGAAAAATGGTCATTTATCTAGTAAAAACCTCGCGGTTTTTCTCAAGCGACCGTACCCAGAGGTCAGCGGGCAGCCTCATCCCTCTCTATTCGGTCTTGCTCCGGGCGGGGTTTGCCAAGCATATCAGTTGCCTGATACCTGGTGGGCTCTTACCCCACCTTTTCACCCTTACTTCAAAAAGAAGCGGTATCTCTCTGTGGCACTTTCCTTTGGTTTGCACCAACTGGACGTTATCCAGCGCCCTTGCCCTATGGAGCCCGGACTTTCCTCTACACTATAAAAGTATAGCGACCATCTAAAATACTCCTTAAGGTTTATTTTAACATGTTTTTCTTCTTTTTGTTATTTGAATGCTGTTTATGGTATATAGTATTATTTGTTAATATAACTCAAATATTCTTATGAGGTGACATTATGCCAGAAC
>Ga0172378_10000299_pt1 | contig 42591 bp, 37 predicted proteins | sample GrowelOW332metaG_FD_119755 | JGI IMG/M metagenome (GOLD analysis project Ga0172378, IMG submission 119755) | Groundwater microbial communities from an aquifer near a municipal landfill in Southern Ontario, Canada - Pumphouse #3_1 metaG | ecosystem: Environmental > Aquatic > Deep subsurface >...
CCTCAGCCTGTACAGTTCCCTGTTCAATTGCATCTGCTCAATCCCATGAGTAAGATCTTTGCAGGAGCCGATGTGTTGCTGGCTGCAGACTGTACGGCATATGCCGCAGCCGGTTTCCACTCAAGGTTTCTCACGGATAAAGTCTTGGCCATTGCCTGTCCAAAGCTGGATTCCAACCGCGAAGCCTATGTGGAGAAACTGGTGATGATGATGGAAAGTTCCGGAATAGAAACCTTGACTGTCATTATTATGGAAGTGCCTTGTTGTTCAGGATTGATGGAACTGGTCAGACTTGCCAGGGAAAGAAGTGCCCGTTACGTCCCGGTAAAAAAAATTGTCCTTACCACGGGCGGAGCGTTGAAATCTGAAATTTGGGTACAATAAAGTCATAGAAATATTTATTCACTTAATTAAACAAAAGAAATTATGAGTATGTTTTGTTTTCAATGCCAGGAAACGGCCCGCAATCAGGGGTGTACGGTCAAAGGCGTTTGCGGAAAGGAACCTCAGACTGCTGCTTTGATGGACCTTCTGATCTATGTTTCAAGGGGGATAGCCATTTTGCAAAGGTCATTGCGTGAGAAAGGAATAACTTCCGATGTCACGGATCATTTCCTGATGGACGCCCTTTTCTGCACCATTACCAACGCCAACTTTGACGATGCGGCCATTACCGGACGCATAGACAAAGGTTTTGCCCTGAAGAAAGACCTTGTTGCCCGGGCCGGTAAAGAAGGGATCAGGATCCCCGATATGCCCGAGGTCACCCTGGAAGCAGCTCCGGCCGATTATCAGGTTATTGCCCAATCGGTTGGGGTGTTGAGCGAATCAAACGAAGATATCCGCTCCCTTAAGCAAATGACCATATACGGCCTGAAGGGAATGGCCGCTTATGCGGAACATGCGCTGAACCTGGGTCATAAGGATCCGGATATTCATGCTTTTATGGAAGAAGCATTGTACCAGGTATCCCGCAACGACATAGCCGCCGACGAGCTTGTTGCCCTGGTACTCAAAACCGGTGAGACGGGTGTCAAAGCCATGGCATTGCTCGACAAGGCCAATACTTCTTCATACGGCAATCCCGAAATGACCAGGGTGAACATAGGTGCTGGAAAGAATCCCGGGATCCTGATCAGCGGTCACGACCTGAAAGATATGGAAGAATTGCTGGAACAGACTGAAGGGACAGGCGTTGATGTCTATACGCACGGAGAAATGCTTCCTGCCAATTATTACCCGGCTTTTAAGAAATACAAACATTTTATTGGGAATTACGGCAGTTCCTGGTGGAAACAGCGCGAAGAGTTTGAGACCTTCAACGGGGTGATCCTGTTTACTACCAACTGTATTGTGCCCCTGTTAAAGGATGCTACCTACCTGGATCGCATGTACACGACCGGTTCGTCGGGATATCCCGGAGCCAGGCACATCCCAGCCCGTAAGGAAGGAGAAAAGAAAGACTTTTCCGAACTCATTGCCAAAGCCAAAACATGCAAGCCTCCAACAGAGATTGAGAAAGGGGAGATCATAGGAGGATTTGCACACCACCAGGTGCTTGCACTGGCAGACCAGGTGGTAGAAGCCGTCAAGACAGGTGCCATCAGGCGTTTTGTTGTAATGGCCGGCTGCGACGGACGCATGAAATCCCGCCAGTACTACACGGATTTTGCCCTCGCGCTTCCCAAGGACAACGTGATCCTTACCGCCGGATGTGCCAAGTACAGGTATAACAAGCTGCCCCTGGGGGATATCAACGGAATTCCGCGCGTACTGGATGCCGGACAGTGCAATGACAGCTATTCACTCGTGGTGATTGCCCTGGCACTGAAAGAGGCGTTTGGCCTGGAGAGTGTGAATGACCTTCCCATACTGTACAACATAGCATGGTACGAACAAAAAGCCGTCATAGTATTGCTGGCCCTGCTCAGCCTGGGAGTCAAGAATATCCATCTGGGCCCCACACTGCCCGGTTTTCTTTCACCCAACGTGGCAAAAGTACTTGTTGAGAAATTCGGGATCGGTCCCCAGCCGGAACTGAATTAAGACTGTAAAGATTCTTTTTGATGATGTCCGGCGATCCTCAGGATGCCGGACATCGTTATATACAGACATATGCATCCCATCATAGCCAGACCGGGATGGTTTCCCGTGACCAGCAGGACAACCGACATGCCCAGGCACAATCCAAGGAATGTATATCGTACCTTGTTCTTTTCAAATCCGAATCCGTTGAACTTGAGCGAGAACATGGGAAGGTTGCTGACCAGAAGAAAGGATAGTACAACAGATAAGCAGGGGATGAACCAGGTAGTCTGCATGAACTGTCTCCAGGAAGGATTCTGTTGGGTGTAATACGCCGCAGCGGCAATGAGCAGTGCGCTGGCCGGACTCGGCAAGCCCAGAAAACTGTCCGTCTGACGCGTGTCTATATTGAATTTGGCCAGACGTAAGGCGGAAAACACCGCTACAATGAAAGGGATGAAGGCCATCCATTCGAGGGGAGCGGCTACCTGGTATAAGGCATACAGCATAAAGGCCGGCAGGAGCCCGAAACTTACGACGTCGGCAAGGGAATCCAGTTCTTTTCCCAGCTCGGAATACGCATGCAGCAGCCTGGCGGCAAAACCGTCCAGAAAGTCAAGAACAGAGGCCGTGATCAACAGCCAGAAGGCAATGTCCATCCGGCCTCTGAATACAAAAGCAATTCCCAGTGCCCCGCACAAGAGGTTGAGAGAGGTTATGGCGTTGGGAATATGGATCGACAGTCTTTTCAAAGTCCGAGTTTTTTACGGATTTGTTCCGGAATGCCTTCTTTATGTACCATATAGCCGATACACCTGGCCTTGAAGTAATTTTCCGACATGTGGACGAAACCTTTATACTTACCTGTTTCTCCCCAGGAATTTTTGGTAATGTAAAATTTGACTCCGTACTGGTCGTTGGCTATGCCTGTGACGTGCATCAAATGATCGTCAGTCGTCTGGAAGGTCTGGAACCATTCCTGGCGGATCTCCCGGGTTACGTTCACCTCGTCTTCCGAAGGGTCGGATCCGGGCACTGTCGCCACACCGTCCTGTTGCGAAAAATCTCTGGAAATATTGCCGTCCCAGGCGATGGTGTACCCGTTTTTCAGGGCGTGATCGGCAACGGCCATGAATTCATCCAGGGGGAGGTTGTAGTATAGTTCATGTTCCCAGTTATCCGGGATCTCGACAGGTACCCGGCTGTAGTACGGATGATGTGTAAAGCTTGTTATCTCTACGTAATCTCCCATATCGAGTCCAAGGTGTTGTGCATAAGAGACAGGCGTGTATTCCTTCCCCATGTATACGAAAGTCTCAGGGACTTCTCCGAGGTAAATATCCAGCAATGCATCCACCAGTTCCTCAGATTCCGGACTCATTTTTTTCATTTTGACAGGGACGGCAGCAAGCGCATCGATATATCCCTGTAACTCACTGTGGTTGTGTACGGGAGAATCGTACCGGATCCCGGGATACGAGGCTTCAGGCATCAATCCGTAGCGGGCGATGGTATTGGTAGCCGTGTGGCTGAGGGATCCGGGTCCGAGGTTGCCTTTGCCCTGACGCAGGTAATTGTCAAAATACCGCGTTTTGTAGGTGTGCCGGACAATGAACATTTCGGACAGGTCAACGGGATCTCCTCCCATTCTTATGAGTTCGCTTTCCAGAAACGAGACGGTGGCAAAACACCAGCAGGTACCAGTGCGTGCCTGGTTTTTCAGGGTTGTGGAGGGATTGTCCACCACGGTTTTGAATTCGTACTGCTGGGCGTTCAATGTACCGGTAAGCGCCAGTACGGCAATGAAAATCAAGGTTTTTTTCATGATGCTGTTTCTTATTTCGTATCCATTTTTCTCAGAATGTCCCCGGGTATGGCTTGCTTGTGGACCTGTATATCCATAGTTTTGTATTGCACGAATGTTTCGGTTACATACCAGAAGCCTTTGTAGTTCCCGGCTTCGTCACCCCAGGAATTTTTTACCATATAATATTTGGTCCCGTTCTGGTCTTTGGCTATGCCGTAGATCTGCATTCCGTGGTCGTCAGTGGTTTGTTTATTGTCATAAGCCTCCTGTCGCATTTCCTGAGTGACCTCTTTGATCTCTGCCACGGGAGCTTTCAGATTGCGGAACATGTTGTTCCTTTCGGTTGCTGACATTTCGAGCCATCGTGCCTGGTCAGAACCAACCATCTCTTCCGGAACGGTAGTGGGGTACATGGCGATCCCGTTCCTGCCGAAACCCTGTTCGGAAACGTCTGATGCCCAGAGAACGGTATATCCTTCCATGATGGCATTGTCTATCACGGCCATCATTTCTTCCATAGGAATATTCCAGGAAGTGCCCCATAGCCAGTTGTCGGGGATCTCGAGTGCGAACTGTGTGTAAAAAGGATGGTGTGTGTAGGAAGTAATGTTTACGTAATCGTCGGGATTGAATCCCAGGGAAGCTGCAAAAGTATGCGGGGTATAAGTTACGCCTTTGTACTCAAACGTTTCCGGGATTTCACCAAGATAGGCGTCCAGGGCGCCCTGAAATGCATTTTTCCATGCGGTGGAAAGCTTGCGGTTGGGATTCTTGACGACGGCATCCACTATCCCTTTCAGAACGGCTGTAAGTTCTCCGTGGCGGTGCTGGTCTTCCCCGTAATTGAGGCCGGGCATGACCTCGTCGGGTACGATCCCGTATTTGCGGATCACGTAGAGATAATCGTCAAATCCGCCTCCCTGTGCAAAGTTCAGGAATCCGTCAAGACGAACGTACCTGTCTGCCTTATCTGTATATGTCTTCGATACTACGAACATTTCGGAAAGGTCATGGGTTTCTTTCCCCATTCTCAAAAGTTCAGACTCCATGAATCCCAGGGATGAAAAACACCAGCAGGTGCCTGTGTTGCTTTGGTTCTTGACCGAAGTGACCGGATTTTCCCTGATCACTGTAAAGCGGAATCCTTCTTCGGTTTTCGGTTCCTGTTCCTGTGCATGGGCATGCAGAGCCAGGGCCGTTAGGGCGATCGTGCAGATGATGATTCTTTTCATAAAAATTAGGCTGTTTAGGGTATGTTAATGTATTTATGGCTTTGCAGCGAGATATTCCATACAGGATTTGCCTTTATATAAGAAACGATGTGAGGCATTACCGCTTCCCGGCGGCTCCATTCAGGTTGCAGGTAAAGCCTGCATTCCGGTCTTACTTTTCTTCTGTTGAACTCGGCCCATTCCAGATCCAGCGGCCCGGTAATGATCACCTTCAGTTCATCTGCCAGGTGATAGAATTCCGGGAGCGGGGGGTGGTTTTGTTTCGGAGAAAGGCATATCCAGTCCATTTGTCCGCTCAGGGGACGGGATCCGGATGTTTCGAGGAAGATCTCCATGCCCGCTTGTTTCAATCCCTTGCACAAAAGATCCAGCGGATAATGCAACGGTTCGCCCCCGGTGATCACAACGGCCCGGGCCGGGCATGTCACCGCCCTGGCTATGATTTCTGCAACAGGTACGGGAGGGAAAACAGCAGGATTCCATGTGAATTTGGAATCACACCAGGAACAGCCTACATCACAGCCTCCCAATCGGATGAACCAGGCAGCTTTTCCTGTATGATACCCTTCTCCCTGCAAGGTGTAAAAGTCTTCAGCAAGGGGAAGCAGGCGGCCTTCTTCCAGTAAAGAATTCATGTCGCAAATGTAAAGAATAATTGTGACAAATTGTCAGAAAATTGGGTTTGGAACAAGGTTTGAGTCACAGTGTATACTATGAACGAGCAAAAATTTACCATACAGGCACAGGAACTGCTGCAGTCTGCAGTCTCCGTTGCACAGTCCGGTTCCAACCAGGTGATCGAGACCGGGCACATATTAAAAGCCATCATTGCCGACAGGGAAGGGATCGGATCGTATCTCCTGCAGAAAACGGGAGTCAGTACAGAGGTGCTGGAAAAGGAGCTGGTTCCACTTTTGGAAAAATATCCAAAACAACAGGGGAACACGGACCCTTATTTGTCACGTGACGCACAGAATGTCCTGCAGCGTGCCAGGGAAACGGCCACGAAAATGGGAGATCAGTTCATTACCGTTGAGCACATCCTGTCCGGTCTTACGGCAGGCAAGGATGACGTGGCAAAACTGCTTCGTTCGGCGGGTTTGAATGAAGACCTGCTGATGAAGGCCATAAAGGGAGTCCGGCAGGGCAGGAAAGTGGATTCTTCTACCGACGGGCAGACTTTTGATGCCCTGAACAAATATGCCGTTAATCTGAACGATCTGTCGGCCAGAGGAAAAGTTGACCCGGTTATTGGCCGGGATGACGAAATAAGAAGGGTACTTCAGATACTGAGCCGGCGCACCAAGAACAATCCTATCCTGGTAGGGGAACCCGGAGTGGGCAAAACGGCCATTGCCGAAGGGATCGCCCAGCGTATTGTTACGGGGGACGTTCCCGATACCCTGAAAAGCAAACGGATCTATTCTTTGGACATGGGGGCCCTTATTGCCGGAGCAAAGTATAAGGGAGAATTTGAGGAACGGCTCAAGGCCGTGATCAAAGAAGTCATTTCCAGTGAGGGAGACGTCGTGCTTTTTATTGACGAGATACATACGCTGGTGGGAGCTGGTAAGGGAGAGGGGGCGATGGATGCTGCCAATATACTGAAACCTGCCCTGGCACGGGGAGAATTGCGTGCCATAGGTTCTACCACATTAGGCGAATACCAGAAATATTTTGAACAGGACAAGGCCCTGGAAAGACGTTTCCAGATGGTCATGGTGGATGAACCATCCCCGTCCGAGGCCATATCCATTCTCCGGGGTCTGAAAGACCGGTATGAACAGCACCACAAGGTGCAGATCAGGGACAATGCCCTGATCGCGGCGGTTGAACTGTCACACCGTTACATTACATCCCGGTTTCTGCCTGACAAGGCCATTGACCTGGTTGACGAGGCAGCAGCCCGTTTACGTCTGGAAATGAACTCTGTTCCAGAATGCATAGACGAACTGGACAGGAAGATACGTCAACTGGAAATTGAAAGAGAGGCCATCAAACGGGAAAAGGATAAGGAAAAACTGGATGCCCTGGCAAAAGAGATAGAAGAACTGTCGGCGCAGTGTAACATACAACGTGCCAGATGGCAGGAAGAAAAATCGGTGCTTGAAGACATACAACAGAAAAAGAAAGAGGTGGAAGAATTGCGTTTTGCGGCTGCTGAAGCAGAACGACGGGGCGATTACGGCCGTGTGGCCGAGATACGTTACGGAAAGATTACGGAATTGGAGCGGGACATAGAATCGCTCAACAGGCGCAAAGAATCCTTTACCCATTCTCTGATCAATGAATCTGTGAGTGAGGAAGACATTGCCGAGGTGGTTTCCAAATGGACAGGGATCCCGGTACAGCGCATGCTCACGGCTGAACGCGAGAAGTTGCTTGGGCTGGAAGAGGAGCTGCACAGGCGTGTCATCGGTCAGGACGAGGCCATATCGGCCGTTGCCGATGCGGTGCGTCGCAGCCGGGCCGGTCTGCAGGATCCCCGAAAACCCATCGGCTCGTTCCTTTTCCTGGGGACCACCGGGGTAGGGAAGACCGAACTGGCAAAAGCCCTGGCTGAATTCCTGTTTGACGATGAAAACCTGATCACCCGCATAGATATGAGCGAATACCAGGAGCGTCATTCGGTAAGCCGCCTGGTGGGAGCGCCTCCGGGATACGTTGGATACGATGAAGGCGGACAACTGACCGAATCAGTCAGGAGAAAACCGTATTCCGTGATTCTCCTCGACGAAATCGAAAAGGCACATCCCGATGTGTTCAATATCCTGCTGCAGGTGCTTGACGACGGCCGTCTTACTGACAATAAGGGCCGTGTGGCCGACTTCAGGAACACCATCCTGATCATGACTTCCAATATGGGATCGCACCTGATACAGGAAAGCATGCAAGAAGATATTAACGATCCCCTGGCTTTTGATAAAACAAAAAGCAAGGTAATGGAACTGCTGCGCCAGACCATACGGCCCGAATTCCTGAACCGGATAGACGAGATCATCATGTTCCACGCCCTTACTCCGGAAAACGTCCGGGAGATCCTTAAAATGCAGGTGGATAAGATCAGTGAAATGCTCCGGACCAAAGGCATCAGGATGGAATTGACGGAAAAGGCATTGGATTATTTGCAGATCAAAGGGTATGAACCTTCATACGGTGCCCGACCGTTGAAGCGGCTCCTGCAACGAGAACTGGTGAACGAACTGGCACGAAAAATTCTGGAGGGCACCTTAGATGTGAACGGGACCATTCTGGCAGACAGCGACGGCAGTGGTCTGGATCTCAGAGAATCTTAGTACGGGTCAAACCGTTCCGGATGCTTTCCGATTACACCTTTATCAATGTACCATTGTTTGATACGGCGCATATCGGCCTCCACATCTTCTGTGATCAGGACCTGTTCGGCTACGCCAATCTCCTTCCGCCCCCAGTCAAAATAGCCGTAGTAAACCGGAATGTCAAGGGCACGTGAAAGCGTATGAAACCCGGCTTTCCAGTTTTTTGTAGCTTCTCGTGTCCCTTCAGGTGCAATGGCCAGGTGCATGTGTGCTTCCCTGCGTACGGCATCTATCATGTGCCTGGTAAAAGAGGCTCCTTTGCCCCGGTCTACGGGGATGGCACCTGCCCAGAGCAGCAGACCTCTCAGCGGCCATTTGAATATATCGCTCTTTACAAGCACTTTGGCTTTTCCCCCAATGCCTGCATAAAACAAAAATGATATTACAAAGTCCCACATGGAAGTGTGGGGAACTCCCAGAATGATGCACTTGGGAACGGGTATGGGTTTCCCTATGAGCTTCCATCCCAGGATGCGTGTTGCAATAAAAGCGCAAACTTTTTGCTTGATCATTGTGGCAAAGGTATAAAAAAAGCATAATTTTGGAAGGTCAAAAAACAAGTAAGATATAATTACCACTATGGACGAACAAAAAAAGATCAGCAGGAGAAAAGCATTGAAGTACATTGGAGTCGGTGTTTTAGGTGCAGCCGGTGCATACGCTGCGGTGCGGTTTACTCCGCTTAACGATAAACTAAGGGAATCTCTGGCAAAAGGAGATGTTAGGCCCATTACCACAAGAAAAGATAAGATTTTCGGAGATCAGATATCTCTGCTCGCATTCGGGTGTATGCGCTTTCCGACCCGGCGGAACGAGGAAGGGACCATGGTCATTGACAGGGATCAGACCAGGCAGCTTTTGGGTTATGCCTATGCCAACGGCATCAATTATTTTGATACGGCGTACAATTATCACAATGGCGAATCGGAGGTCGTGACAGGGGAGATCCTGAAGGATTTTCCCAGGGAATCGTTTTGCCTGGCCACTAAGATGCCTACATGGCTGGTTACTGACCTGGAACGCGGCAAGGAACTTTTTCGGGAACAGTTGCAAAAGTGCCAGGTGGATTATTTTGATTTTTACCTGCTCCACGCCCTGTCATCCATAGAAGATTACAACAGGGCATACAGGGATACCGGTGTTCTGGAGTATCTGAAGGAGGAAAAGGCCGCCGGCCGTATCAGACGTCTGGGTTTTTCCTTTCATGCGAACGAAGAAACCATGGATTACCTGCTGGAACAATATCCCTGGGATTTTGTGATGATCCAGATGAATTACCTGGACTGGGAGGTGCAGAATGCCAGATATATGTACGAACAGATCGAAAAACGCGGTATTCAGTGTCTGGTGATGGAACCTCTCAGAGGAGGTTCGCTCACCAGGCTCAACTCCGAAGCCCTGGGGATACTCAAGGAAGCCGATCCCAAAAGCACACCGGCACAATGGGCCTTCCGTTACGCAGCCTCACATGCCAATGTGCTGACTGTCTTGAGCGGTATGAACCGGATGGATCACCTGCAGGAAAACATCAATACGTTCAGAAAATTCAAACCGCTCAGGAAATCAGAATACGAGGTCATTGCCCGTGCCCTGGAGGCGTACCGCAAAATATCACAGATTCCGTGCACAGCCTGTGCCTATTGCATGCCCTGTCCCTACGGGGTGGATATCCCGCTCGTATTTTCCACCTATAACGAGATGGTAGCAAGGGACATGGTCCCGGACATCAACGGTCCCAGGGATGAGGATTTCATCCGGAAAGGGCAGGAATTCCTCTCATATTTAGAGAAAACAATTCCCGTTGAACACCAATCCCACAACTGTACCGATTGCGGGGTCTGCAAACCCCATTGTCCGCAGGAAATTGATATTCCTGCGGAAATGAGAAGGATCAACGAGATCCTGGGTGCGCTTACGATGGGTTATTGATCTTAGTCAGTCTTTATTCAGTATCCGGGAAAGGGCCTGTTCCATTTTTTCCCGGATCTTTTCATTGGCCGGGTCGCCAATACTGCCCGTATGGGTATGTTTGATGTTTTTTTGTACTTTATAGGAACCGTCCCGCAGCGATCCGGCAACCCGTCGATAGGCATCCCTGAAAGGGACTCCTTCCAGAACAAGACGGTTCACCGATTCCACCGTAAACAGCAAATCGTACCGCTCGTCTTCAAAGATGGCCTGGTTGACCCTCATTTGCGAGATCATGAGAACGGTCATCCCCAGACATTCAAAAAGCGAATCAATGGCAGGGAAAAGCAAGTCTTTGATCATCTGGAAATCCCGGTGATACCCGTGTGTCAGGTTGGTACACACAAGTGTGATCTGGTTGGGCAATCCTTCAATCACATTGCAGCGTGCCCTGACAAGCTCCCATACATCGGGATTCTTTTTATGAGGCATGATGCTGCTGCCGGTGGTCAGGGATTCGGGAAAATCCATGAATCCGTAATCTGGCCCCGAGAAAAGACAGCAATCGGCTGCCAGCTTGTTAAGCGTACCGGCTACCGAGGCCATGGCAAAAGCCAGAGACCTTTCGGTTCTTCCCCGGCTCATCTGTGCGGCAATGCTGTTGTATTTCAGGGTGCCGAAACCCATCAGGCGGGTGGTTTCCTCCCGGTCCAGGGGGAAAGAATTCCCGTAACCGGCTGCTGATCCGAGCGGATTCTGATCACAATGCAGGAAGGCAGCCGTCAGCTGGTATATGTCGTCTGTCAGGATCTCTGCATAGGCTCCCATCCATAATCCGAACGAGGAGGGCATAGCCGGCCGTTCATGGGTGTACCCGGGCATCAGGACCTCTTTATACCGTTCACTTTGCTCCAGCAGGCAATCGAACAACGTCTCTGTCTGACGTGCCATATCTTTGCACACATCTTTCAGGTACAGGTGAATGTCAGTCATTACCTGGTCGTTACGGGAGCGTCCGGCATGGATCTTTTTGCCCAGATCACCCAGATCGCGAGATAGTTCCAGTTCCACCAGCGAATGGATATCCTCGGCACCCTGGCCAATGACCAGTTCACCCCGTCTGATCTTTTGCAGCACCGTCTCCAGGCCTGTTACAAGAAGACCGGTTTCCTCGGGTGACAGCAATCCGGTCTTTCCCAGCATTTTTACATGGGCTACGGATCCCTGTACATCGTAGGGCGCCAGTCGCAGGTCCCACAAGGGATCGTTTCCGACAGTGAACCGGGTCACTTCACGGGGTGTTTCTATTCCTTTGTTCCAAAGTGTTTCCATTATTTTACAAATTAAGCAACGAGAGCACTTTTTTATACACATCCACTCCCTGTTGCAGTTCAGAAAGATAAATATATTCATCGGGAGCGTGTGATCTGAGAGAATCCCCGGGACCTAGTTTAACTGCAGGGCAGGGCAGCCGCATCCAGTCCGAGGTGGTGGGGGATATGTACGCCGGCAGGCCTGCCTTCAGGACGGCATCGCGCAGCGGATGACCTTTTGGGGTGACCGAGGCTTTATTGGCCATGTTGCGCGCAACCAGCCTCCCGGATACGGCTTGGCCCAGGATGTCTGTTATCTGATGGTTCGTATACGCATCGGTCGTGCGGATGTCTACTACGTAATGACATGATGCAGGGATGACGTTGTGTTGTTCCCCGGAGCGGATCTGGGTCACCTGCAGGTGTACATTCCCCAGGACCTCTGATGTTTTTTCAAACCGGAAGTTTCTCAGGACCGAAATGTCATCCAGGGCTGCATACAGGGCGTTGACACCGTCGTTCCGGGCGGCATGACCGGCTCGGCCCGTAGTATATCCGTCCAGTACCAGCAGCCCTTTTTCACCCAAAGCTGCCTGCAGCCCGGTAGGTTCACCTACCAGGGCACAACTGATCCCGGGGAAACGGGGCAGCACGGAGGCGATTCCTTCCGGGGCTGAATTTTCCTCCCCTGCGGCAAGTATGAGCAGAAGATTGAACGGCAGATCTTCCGGATCGCAGAAAGTCTGTACCATTGACACCACCGCACCTCCGGCGTCGTTGCTGCCGAGTCCGTACAGACGGGTGTTACCCTCAGGGTCTTTCTCCAGAACGGGCAGAAACGGGTCCCTGGTATAGCCTGCAGCCGGGGCCACCGTATCATGATGTGAACAAAGCAGTACGGTGGGACGTCCGGGGGCGTAAGATCTTTTTTTTGCTATCACATTGTTGCCCATGCGTTCGGCCAGGATATCGGGTTTGCCGTTCAGGTATGCTGCCAGCAGGGCCGCTGTCTTGTCTTCTCTGCCGGAAAGCGAAGGGGTTGATACCAGCCGGCATAGCAGATCTGTAATTTCTTCGTTCATAGCTGAATGCATGTTTTGCCAATATATACTTCTTCAATGCCCATGGAGAGCGCTTTCAGGGCGTTCTCAATTTTTGGGATCATACCTCCGGTAACCACTCCTTCACCGCACAGTTTCTCGTACTGTGCCCTGCTCAGCAGCGGCAGGGGTTCATCCGAACCGGGGCAGCAGACGCCTTCCTTGTCGAATACGTAACGCAAACTTACAGCATACTTTGTTTTAAAAGCCATAGACAGAGCCGAGGCTATGGTATCGGCATTCGTGTTGAGCAGTTGTCCCGAGGGATCGCACGTGATGGGGGAGAATACCGGTACCAGGCCGTCTTCCATCAGGCGTTCCGTGAAGAGGACATCCACACTGCTTTGGGTAATGTCTCCCACAAATCCGAAATCCAGAGGCTCCGGATCTCTTTTGCGGGTAATGACCGAACAGCCGTCAGCACCGCTCAGGCCCACGGCGCGGCATCCCCGGGCAGAAAGGGCAGCGACCAGTGATTTGTTGATCCATCCGGCATATACCATTACGGCAATGCGCAGTGTGGGAGCATCGGTGATCCTGCGGCCCTGGTGCATATGAACGGGTACACCCAGTTCACCGGCCAGTTCACCGGCCAGTTTACCTCCACCGTGCACCAGGATCTTCCGTTCCCGGCAGGAGCAGAATGTGTCTAAAAAGGCGTTAAGCACAACGGGGGAGTCAATAACATTCCCTCCGATCTTGAAAATCTGCAGTCTCATGGTCTTTCCGTTTTAGAAATCTCATTAAGGATCCTTTTGATCACCACCTGGGCGGCGATCTCACGGTTGGCGGCCTGGGGTATGACAAGAGACCTTGGCCCGTCGAGTACTTCATCGCTGACGATCATGTTGCGCCTCACAGGCAGGCAATGCATGAAAAAGGCATTGTCGGTCAGCCGCATTTTATTGTTGTCCACCATCCAGGAACGGTCTGTGTTCAATATTTTTCCATAGACCGGATCCCGGAATGCCGCCCAGTTCTTGGCATAGATGAAATCGGCCCCCCGAAAGGCTTCCTTCTGATCATAGACGATCTCTGCGCCCCGGGTAAATGGCTCATCCAGCTCATAACCCTTTGGATGTGTTATGGTTACATGATATCCGGCAGCAATCATCCATTCGGCAAAGGAGTTGGGAACAGCCTGTGGTAGCGCCCGTGGATGAGGAGCCCACGTAAGAACGATCCGGGGTTTTTCCCTGGTTTTGAACTCTTCGATGGTAATATGGTCGGCAAAACTCTGGAGCGGATGACGTGTGGCGGCTTCCAGGCTGATAACGGGTTTTCCCGCATACCGGATGAACTGGTTCAGAATGACCTCCTGGTAATCATCTTCCTTGTTTTCAAAACGGGCAAAGGAACGGACACCTATGATATCGGCATAACATCCCATTACGGGAATGGCCTCCAGCAGGTGTTCCGGTTTGTCCCCGTCCATGATCACGCCTTTCCTGGTCTCCAGGTTCCAGGCTCCCTGCTGTACATCCAGCACAATGACTTTCATACCCAGATTTTCTGCCGCTTTCTGGGTACTCAGCCGGGTCCGGAGACTGGAATTGAAGAAGATCAGCAGGGCAGTACGGTTCTTACCCAGATCGCTGTCAGCAAATCTGTTCTTTTTGATCCAAAAGGCTTCCTCAACGGCTTTGTCCAGAGAGCCTGCGTCTTTTACGGATGTGAAGTGTACCATAGTTCCAGAAATGTTAAAAGTTTGTCGGCTTGTTCTTTTGTTATACATAACGGTGGTAGCAGCCTGAGTATGCCGGGTCCCGATGCCCCCGTGAAAATTTTTCCTTTCCACAGCAGGTCTTCTCTCAGATTCCGGTCCTTAAGCATTTCGGGATCTGTTTCGATTCCTATCATCAGGCCACGACCCCTTATTTGTGCCGCACCGGCGGTTATTGTCTGCAACGCCCCGATCATGTAGGAACCTATTTCGCGTGCGTTGTCCATCAGCCTCTCTTCCTGCATGACCTGTAACACGGCAAGGGCCGCAGCGCATGCCAGATGGTTCCCTCCAAACGTGGTGCCCAATTGTCCCGGAACGGCTTTAATATGGGGAGATATCAGTAAGCCGCCAATCGGGAAACCGTTGCCCATGCCCTTGGCCATGGTGATGATGTCGGCCTGGATCCCTGCATGCTGGTGTGCAAAGAATTTTCCGGTCCGTCCGTATCCGGACTGGATCTCGTCCATTATCAGTACGGTATGGTGACGCGTGCACAGTTCCCTCAGGGTGGCAAGAAATACCGCCGAGGCTTCCCGGATACCCCCGACTCCCTGGATCCCCTCTATGATCACAGCAGCATAATCGTGCCGGGTAAAAGCGCTTTCGAGAGCCTGAATATCATCCAGACAGATGAAGTCTGCCTGGTGGCACTGATTGAAAGGAGCTCGGATGGAGGGGTTGTCGGTAAGGGCGACCGCTCCCGATGTCCTTCCGTGGAAAGCGTTCCTGAAGGCCAGCACCCGGTTTCTCCCTGTACTGAAAGAGGCCAGTTTGAGTGCATTTTCGTTGGCCTCGGCCCCCGAGTTACAAAGGAAGAGGCTGTATTCAGGATATCCGGAAACCCGTCCAAGCGCTCCGGCAAGTGCTTCCTGGAGGGGATTGACTATGGCGTTGGAATAAAATCCTATGTGCTGTAACTGGTCACAAAGGGCTTTCACATATACGGGATGCGAATGCCCGATCGAAATCACCGCATGACCTCCGTAAAAATCCAGGTACTCTGTTCCCTGATCGTCGGTGATGATACATCCTTTTGCCTTTAAGGCATTGATGTTCCAAAGTTTGTAAACGGGGTAGATGTGCATGGCGTTTTTAATATACAATGGATTTCAGATGCAACCCTGATGTCTGTGGCATTCCCGTCAGCAGGTTCATGTTCTGAACGGCCGTTCCCGAAGCCCCTTTCAGCAGGTTGTCAATGACCGAAGTAATGTGTATCATGTGACCGTGTTTTTGAACGTGTATGGAACATTTATTGGTGTTCACCACCTCTTTCATGCTGATCTCTTCTTCGGATACGCGGACAAAGGGATGCAAGCGGTAATACTCACAGTACAGATCCACTGCCTGTTCCCTGTCAATGTTGCAGGAGGTGTAGGCACTGGCAAGGATTCCCCTGGGAAAATCACCCCTGACCGGAATAAAATGAAGGGGAGGCATTCCGTTTCCTGAAACTCCCGAGAGTGTTTCACGGATCTCTTTTATGTGCTGGTGTCCGAATGCCTTATACACTGCCAGGTTATTGTTTCTGTAAGGAAAGTGAGATGTTTCCGAAAGCCGTGATCCTGCCCCTGTGGCACCGGTAATGGCATGGACATGAACATCGTTCTTCAGTAACCCGGCCCTGGCCAGTGGCAGTAAGGCCAGTTCGATGGCTGTTGCAAAACAGCCCGGATTGGCTACGTTCCCTGCCAGGTGAAGGGAGCCGGCATATTCCGCGGGATCCAGGCAGGACTCGGGTAATCCGTATACGAATTTGCGGCCGCAGGCCTCCCGGTTCCCCTGATGCCTGAAATCCTGGCTCAGATCAATGATGTGATGTACCTTGTCCAGTTTGTTGTCCTGAAGAAACGCCCTTGCACGATCGTGTCCCAGGCATAGAAAAAGGACCCTGATATCTACATCCGGCAGTTCTTTTTCGAATACCGGGAGAGATTCTCCGGCAAGGTCCCTGTGGATGGATGCCACAGATTTTCCTGCCTGTGAATCGCTCAGAATGCTGACCAGGCTGACACCCGGATGCAGCAGTAACAGGCGTATCAGTTCCCCGCCTGTGTAGCCTGCGCCTCCGGCTATGGCTACAGATATTTTATTGTTTGTCTTCATGGCTTTGCCAGATGGTTACAGGGAGTGAAATGATACGGGTAAAGCCTTCCACATCTGACCCGGAAAAAGCCGGGGTGCCTTCTCCGTAATCTCCGAAAGCGGCATCCATCAGGTCGTAGGGACTCTTGCTCCCTGTCAGCGTAAAAGTGCGGGGGTACAGTCTGACACCCACTTCGCCGGTGACGCGTTCCTGGGTGTTTTCCAGGAACGTTTCGATATTACGCATAACCGGGTCCAGGTATTGCGCCTCGTGGAGCATCATTCCGTACCAGTTTGACAATTGTTCCTTCCAGTACAACTGCCATTTGCCCAGAACGTGCTTTTCCAGCAGGTGATGGGCTTTGATCAGGATCAGCGGGGCTGCCGCTTCGAATCCTACGCGCCCCTTGAGTCCCACAATGGTATCCCCCACGTGCACATCCCGTCCAATCCCGTAGGGAGCAGCCATAAGATGTAGCCGGCTGATCAGTTCAAGGGGGGGCATATCTTTTCCGTTCAGGCTTTTGGGTTCTCCTTTAGTAAACCCGATAACAAGGGTTTCCGTTCCTGTTTTAGTGCAAGGTACCGGGTAAGCTTCTTCCGGCAGTTCCCCCATAGATGTAAGCGTTTCTGCACCTCCGATGCTGGTGCCCCAGAGACCCTGGTTGATGGAATACTTCGCCTTTTCCACAGGAAAATCAAATCCCAGCCCTGAAAGATAGTTTATCTCTTCCCTGCGGCTGATCTTCAGCTCCCTGATGGGAGCTGTCAGGCGCATTTCCGGGGCGAGTACATGTACAAAATAATCAAACCGTACCTGGTCGTTCCCCGCCCCGGTACTTCCGTGCGCGATCGCTTCGGCACCGATCTCCTTGGCGTAACGGGTCACTGTCATGGCCTGAAAGGCTCTTTCAGAGCTGACAGAAAGGGGATATGTGTTGTTCTTCAATACATTGCCGAAGATCAGGTAGCGAATGCAACGTGCATAATAATCGTCCCTGATATCGATCGTCTTGTGTGTTACGGCCCCCAGCTTCAGTGCTTTTTCAGACAGGGCAGTGACTTCCTGCGGTGTAAAACCTCCCGTGTTAACGAGCAGGGTATGGACTTCCATATCTTTCTCCCGTGTAAGGTAGGGGATGCAGAAAGAGGTGTCCAGTCCTCCACTGTAGGCCAATACTACTTTTGTTTTCATGGTGTGTTATGTTCAGTTTTCTGATGTATTCCGTTTGCGATTTTTCTTTTTGGATGATCTTCCGGATCGTATAACATTCCGGTGCACAGACACATACGCTTTTCGTTTCTGATGAGGATGTCATAATTCCGGCAACCCCTGCATCCCTCCCAGAAAGCTTCGTCCTGCGTAAGTTCGGAGAAAGGGACAGGCCGGTATCCGAGTTTTGAATTGATCTTCATGACCGCAGCACCGGTTGTGATGCCGAAAATCTTTGCCTTTGGATACATTTCGCGTGAGAGCAGAAAAATTCTTTTTTTAATCCGGGAGGCGATCCCAAGGTGCCGGTAAGCATGGTCCACTATGAGACCCGAATTGGCCACGAAGGATTTGTGACTCCAGGTCTCAATATATGAAAAACCAACCAGGTTCCTGCCATCCAGGGCGATCACGGCTTTGTTGCTGATCATTTTTTCTACGATGTATTCCGGCGACCGTCTTGCTATGCCTGTTCCTCGTTCCAGGGCAGAGATATACATCAATTCACAAATACGTTCTGCAAAGCCCGTGTGAGAGGCATTTGCAACAAGAATGCGCACATTCATTGTTAATTAAAATTTAGGAAAAAGGGATGGAATTTATGGGAATCGGATGTAGGGCATTCAGGGAGCAGGAGCGATCACTGCAGCCTAAGCCCTTACTCGGACACGGAGAATATAAAGTGTCTTTTTCATTCCGGGACAAAAGTAGTATAAATAAAAAGAAGTGGTTAAAAAATCATGTTTGCTTAAGATCTTTATAATATCTGTTTCCCTGAGTTGCTTTTCTGAACTTTTACGGTTGTCTGAGCTACTATATTGTTAGCATTCCGGACAAGGAGTCATTTTCATGCCAAATGTTTATATTTGTAACAGAAGATTGCCATATGAAGAATTTCCGGATTGTTTTGATGTTCCTTTTATTTTTCTGCGGGACATCGTATCTCAGGGGTCAGGACCCCGGTTTCCATACCAATACAAGGATAAAATTGCGGGAACATGTGTCATTTCTTGCCTCCGATTCTCTGGGTGGACGCCTCATAGGGACTGAAGGGAATCTTATCGCAGGAGAATATATCGCAGACTGTTTTGCCGACATCGGGCTTGAAGAGTATGACGGGTCCAGCTACTTTCATTATTTTAACGTTTCATTGACCGGGGCCGTTAAGGGGATTCCTCTGGCAGTCATTGAAGGCTGCAACGTCATTGGAGTGCTTCCCGGCACCCATCCCCGGTTACAGGAGGAATATATTGTAGTGGGCGCACATTATGACCACCTGGGAACACTTCCCGGTGCCGCTCCCTCAGTGGATTCTATATACAACGGGGCCGATGACAATGCTTCTGGGACAGCTGTATTGATAGAACTGGCCAGGAGAATGAAAGAGAAGGGAGGTTTGTCCCGCACCATCATATTCGTTGCCTTTGACGGGGAGGAACAAGGTTTGCTTGGATCTGGCTTCTTTCTGAAGGATTCGTTATTCCCGCAGCATAAGATCCGCACCATGATCAGCCTGGATATGCTTGGTTATTACAGCACTTCCGGTGTTTTGAAGATGCTCGGGACAGGCACATTGGCCAAATCCCGGGATTGGGTCCCTGAGACCCTTACGCTGAAAGTCAGGTGTATTCCGTTTGAATGGTCTCCCTTTACGGCAACCGATACCAAACCATTTGCAGCGTTACAGATCCCGACCCTGTTCCTTACTACGGGATCGACGTCTCCGTATCATAAAGTAAATGACCAGGAAGAGGGCATAGATTATGACGGGATGGCCGGGATAACAGGTTATGCGGACAGACTGCTTTCTGTGCTGGGAGATCATCCGTCGCTGGTTCCCTCCGGGGAATTGGCCGTAGTCCATTATGTGCCGGAATACGATTTCCGCTGGGGACCTGCCGTAGCCCTGGGAACAAATCGCTTTATTCATACGCGTGGTGCCCTTGAAGGCAGGACGGCATTCTATGCGGCAGTTGGTGCAGAAGCCAGGTTTCTGTGGAGAAGGTATCTGGAGATCAATCCGGGGCTGTATCTGGAGCAAATGGGTGCGCGTCATGCGGAAACAGCAGGGGATCCCTTCCTGAACCGGATACAGATGCTTGCCCTGGGGGTTCCCCTGACTTTCCGTGTGTATTTTCCCGCTCAGCATACGCTTCCGGTTGGGATTTATGCTTCATTGACCACTTTTTACAGGCTATACCTGTGCGGGAGCACCAACGACCCCGATCGCCTGTTTTCAGATATTTACCGCAGGAACGAATGGGGTTTGGGTCTGGGATTAGGACTGCGTGCGTCGGCTTTTCAGGTGGGGTATGAATTCCGGTGGGGTTTGTCCGGCCGTTTCAGACCGGAAGCAGTCCGGGGTTACAACGTAAGGAACAGTACCGGGTATATTACTTTTTCGTATTTTTTCTAAAAAATGTCAGGGCACTTACCCGCTCCCGGTAAGAGGCGTATTCGGGTTTGTTGCTCAACTGTCTGTTTTCCATCAGGGGGATGCTGATAAAAATGAACATGAGCGTATTGAGTAAAGCTCCAGCTCCTGCCCACCAGTAATAAGAAGGCAGTACGGATATCCCCATCAGGAAAATTCCCCACCACATCAGGATTTCGCCCGTGTAATTCGGATGGCGCGCGTATTTCCACAGACCTGTCTCACAGACCTTCCCGTTATTGAGTTTACGGAAACGATGCAGCTGAAGGTCAGAGACCAGTTGCAGGGCTGCAGCTCCAGTTGAAATGATAAAGCCTGTGACCGTCCATACGTTGATGCCTGTCAGACTTTCAGGAGCAGTATGCATCCTTTCCAGGACCATGAGCCCGGGCAACATGGCAAAGAAAACGATCAGGGTAGGCATATAGTGTATCCCAAAGAAATTGATCAGTTGCCAGATCCCCGGAAAATCATCGTGAAATTTGGTGTACCTCCAATCCTGTTTGCCCAGGTCTTTGAATGTGTATGCCCAGTTTGCCGTAAGACGGACACTCCAGGTCCAGACGGCCGTAAGGATCAGGATCAGGGCGCCCGGGAACGCATTCCCGGAAAACAGATTCAGCCTGAAAACCAGGATGGTCATGATTACAGGCGGAGCAACACTCCAGTAAGGGTCGTAGACAGAAGAATTTCTGAAGCGTACCCCCACAAGCCATACAAATAACGTGGCTACCGTATCTGCGATGAAAACACGGGGGATGATTCCTTTTATTTCCCAGAGAGATCCGCAAATGTTGTATACAGCAATGCCAATGACAGTAGCCATGACGTAGGTCAGCAATATGATCAGGAAAGAACGGGCTCTTGATTTTTTCATGCAGCCAAAAGTACAAAAGATTTCTTTGTATATTTGATTTTATGAAAAGAACAGTACTCATTTTTCTGCTTGCATGTTTGACACAGCAGGCGGCTGCACAACACGATACGGATATTATTCGTTGCGTTTCAGATGTTTCAGCTGACAGCATAGCCAACTATATTGAAACACTTACCCGCTTTCACACCAGGCACAATCTGAGTTCCCAAACACATCCCGAAAGGGGAATTGGAGCGGCTTCCCGCTGGCTGTACGGGAAGGTGTCGGGTTGGATCCCTGTCTCGGGAGGCCGTTTATCGGTCGAAAAAATCTCTTATCCGGCGGGTGGACCGGGAACCAGGATGGACAGGCAGGTGGAACTGACCAATATCATGGCGGTTCTCAGGGGAACGGGGCCGGGTGAGATCCTGCTGCTGGCCCATTATGACAGCCGTGTAAATGACAACGGCGATTCTACATCTTTTGCTCCGGGGGCGAACGATAACGGGAGCGGCGTCGCATGTTTGCTTGAAAGCATCCGACTGCTGGCAGCAAGACCTCTTCCTGCGACTGTAAGGTTCCTGTTTCTTTCCGGTGAAGAACACGGTCTTTTGGGAGCTGCCGCAATGGCCCGAATGGCATCTGAGCAAGGCTGGGATGTTACTGCCGTGATCAATTATGATATGATAGGCAATACCCGGGCCAGTGACACGGACCACTGTGACAACACCCGGACCAGGGTCTTTTCAACCGAAGGTCCTTCCAGGGAACTGGCAAGATACATCAAGGAAACGGGAGAGGCCTATGTGGATAATATGACAATAACACTGATCTACCGTAATGACCGGTACGGAAGAGGAGGGGACCATTCGCCTTTTCTGGCGGCAGGCTATCCGGCTGTGAGGATTTGTGAGTTTCACGAAAACTACGACAGAACACATCAGCTGGTCAGGGAGGAGAACGGGACATTATACGGGGATCTGCCCCCGGGAGTAGATTGCGAATACGTTCGTAAGAATACCGGTATCAACCTGGCAGCCGTTATGAACCTTTCAAAAGCACCTGCCGCGCCCGCAAAAGTAAAGATGAACACACAGGTTTTAAGCAATTACACGGAACTTGAATGGGAACCCTCTCCCGGTCCGGTTGCCGGTTATCATGTCCTGTTGCGTGAAACCCATGCCCCTGTCTGGGAGAAAAGGATATTCGTGACAGGAAACCGTGCACGCATTCCTTACAGTAAAGACAATTATTATTTTGGAGTTAGTGCCATAGGAACGGAAGGGCATCAAAGCCTGGTTTGTCCTGTGGATCAGTAGGAAAGCGGATTAGCTGAAGCTCCTTTTGTGGTAATGATAATCACCCCGTTGGAACCGCGCATTCCGTACAGGCCTCCGTCCTTTTGCACCTGGATGGACTGAATACTGTGTACATCCAGAAACCCGTTGACCACGGAGAACGAGTCGTAAGCCATACCGTCCACTACGATAAGAGGTTCCGTATTTCCCGTGATGGTGTTGATTCCGCGTATATTGGCCGTCAGACCGTTGGGCCCGCTGGTAATACGCAGGCCGGGAATTTGTCCGGTAAGGAGTTCGGCCAGGTCCCTGGCAGGACGTGTTTTCAGCAATTCCGGAACGTTGTTAATGGTATTGGAAGGGTTGGTCCTTAAATTGTCCGGCTTTTTCCTGTCCTGAACACGAAACCGGGTTTTTGACCTTACGGTGATCTGTACAGAATCCAATCCGGCACAGGGTATATGGGTCTCGCCTATGTTGGGCAGGAATACCACAAGAGAATCTGCATCGCCGATCCCATCCAGGCTTACCATCCCATTTCTGTCCGTGAGAAATGACGCCGTATGTCCGGCAGAGGAAACTACCAGGTTGGGAATGGGTTTGCCCTTTCTGTCTACAACCTTGACGCTAAAGGAGCGGAGGGTGTCCTGTTGTGTGTTGTTGTCCTGCTCCCTGGCGGACAGTGGTAAAACCGTGCATGCAAGTACGATAGAAATCAGTATTTTTTTCATAACCTTCAAATATAATAAAAATTATACCTTTGTCGGCATTATTATTGTACCTGTATTATGAATTTATTGTAATCAGCATGATATATCCTACACTTCAACACGTATATACAAACAGCATAAAGAGTTACGCAAATAAACCCGCTTTTACACTGTTCCATGGAGAAACCCTGACGTATGCAGATTTTGCCCAAAGAGTGGAAACGGTAAGGGAGGTATTGCTGGGAGCCGGTCTGAAAAAGGGAGACAAGGTAGCCTTGCTCAGCACCAGTATGCCCAACTGGAACGTGTGTTATTTTGCCACAGTGATCACCGGCATGGTCATCGTTCCCATATTGCCTGATTTTTCACCTGATGCCATCGTTTCCATTCTGGAACATTCTGAAGCGAAAGCGCTCTTTGTATCGGACAAGCTTTTTGCAAGAATACCCAAAGAGGCAAGGGATACAATGCATGTTATCATCAGGGCGGTGAACCTGGCTGTGACAGGTGGAAAAACTGCCATTTCTGTTCCGGTAACGGCAGAAGCACCAACTCCCGCGCCCGGAGATCTTGCGGCCATTATATACACCTCGGGCACTACTTCTTCTCCAAAAGGGGTCATGCTTACCCACCGCGCCCTCTGCAATCAGCTCTATATGGTACGGTCGCTCATCAAAGTGGTCCCCGAAGATATTTTCTTGTCCATATTGCCGCTTTCCCATACGTACGAATGTTCTCTGGGGATGTTGTATCCTTTTATGGAAGGAGCCTCTGTGGTATATCTGGGAGTTCCTCCGACCCCTGCCAGTATGCTTCCGGCCCTGAAGGAGGTGCGTCCGACTTTTATGCTGACTGTTCCCCTGATCATGGAAAAAATTTACACCAGACAGGTGTTTGCCCGTTTTACAGGGAACAAGATCCTGAAGGCTTTGTACAAGATCAGGTTCATTCGGAGAATACTGCACCGGATAGCCGGGAAACGTCTCTACCATACTTTCGGTGGCAGAATTCGTTTTTTTGGCATTGGAGGATCCAAGATCAACAAGGCCACGGAAAAATTTTTAAGGGATGCCCGTTTTCCCTATTCCATCGGATACGGTCTGACGGAAACGGCACCCCTGATTGCTGGTGCGGTCCATCCCGACACGTACCTTGAGTCTACGGGCAGGGTGATGAAGGGGATAGAAGTCAGGCTGGCAGATAAGGACTCCAAAACGGGCATAGGTGAATTGCAGGTCAAAACGCCTTGCGTTATGGAAGGGTATTTCAAAAACCCCGAAGCAGACGAGGATGCGTTTACTCCCGACGGCTGGTTCCGGACCAAGGATCTTGCCCTTGTGGACAACACCGGAAGGATCTTCATCAAAGGACGTATGAGTAATATGATCGTAGGATCTTCCGGCGAAAATATATATCCGGAAGAAATTGAAAGTATTCTCAACCAGCACGAACTGGTTACCGAGTCCCTGGTGATTCAGCGAAACGGCAAACTGGTGGCCCTGGTATATCTCCAGGATCTGAAACAGGAACTTAGGGAGCAGATCTCGGAAGTTTACACGGACATCATGAACTATGCAAACAGCAAGGTCAGCAAGATGTCACGAATTACGGGGGTACACGAGCAGGAAAACGGTTTTGAGAAGACCCCCACCATGAAAATCAAGCGTTATCTCTACACCGAATTATTCAACAGAACGGGGAGAAAATCAAAAGCCTGATCATGACTCCCTGAACGTAACCTCTGCCTGGAAGACGCTTTTTCCTCCTTTCATCCCTTCCACATACCGTATCAGAGGCGTTGTTTCTGCCACATAAAGATCTATTGTGTCCGAAAGCCGGGCCTCGGTGTTGAAATTGATTCGGAATGATGCCACCGTGCGGGTTGTGACCAGTTCTGTCTCGAGGCAGTCCATAGCCCATTCCATATATCTGGCATTGTTCGCATGCAGGTTGAAATCAATATCGGCATAATGCACTTTTTTTTGTTCGGTAAGCTTCAGCCCCTTCTCAGGTACGGGGATCTTGCCACAAGGTGCTTCCAAAGCGTGGTGTACAGGTCTGACAGGGTGTGTCAACGGGTCAAAAAGATTTTTGGGGCGTTGAATACGACGTGACCCCGTGTTGATGATCAGCCAGGAACTGGTGGCTTTTACCAGGTCTTGCGTACTGTCTTCGTTGCGTATCAGGAAATCCCTCAGGGAAAAGATGCCTTCTTCCCCTTTGTGCCAGGTATCCATCACAACGGTTTCTCTCCATTCGGGCGCCCTCAGGTAGTGGACTTCCATCCTGGACAACACCCAGATCGTGTCCATGGCAATGAGCTGGTCGTATCCGAAACCGAGCCTTTGTGCATCACGGTTTGCCAATTCCTGTGCCAGGTTCATAAAGGCAAAGGGTTTCAGTTTTTTTGCTGCATCTGTTTCGTAGCAGGTAATGGTCCGTGTTTCTTTCATGATACGCAAATATATGGCTATATTTGAATATTCTGAAAACAAAATCCGTGAAACTTTTCCGGCCACGTACGGAATGCGGATGAAACTTCCCGTAATGAAAAAAGGCAGAAAAGCTCTGAAACCTTTCTGCCCCTTTCTGATACGGGCTGTAGATTATTGACCCAGAGACCTGCGTTTTAGCTGCTTGGTGATCCGGGATATTACCTGTTCAATTCCGGATTCCGGTTCAATGACGTTGTAGTCGTCCCAGAAACCTTCATCCTGAAAATCAGTAACTTTATCCAGGGTAATATCGGAAGAACGTACGCGCTGTTGCGCAGGGATCTTCAGGGTACGGTCGCTCCGTTCTGTAATGGCCATTTCCGATGTGATGGTGTAAGAGTTCTTGAAAAGTTTCCTGTCCCACTTGGAGTCAAACTTGATCTCTGTCCTCGAATAATCGAATGTCCATTTATTGTTTATCTCTTTGTACTGAACAAGATACGTTGCGTAGAGGACGTTGGCCCTGAACCCCATAGGTCTGCGTGATATGAATATGCTGGTGGCATCATCCCTGTCTTCAACGTTCATGTTGAATTCAACCCGGCTGATGGCCAGCGATTTCATTTCAATATAGATCTTACCGCGAAAATGGATATCCTGAACAATATCTTTCTGGTTAAAGCTTACAACGTGATTAACTTTTCCGTCTATCTGAACGGGTGCTTCCATTCTGAAATCATAGACCTGGCTGATCTCGGGAATATTTGTTCCCAGGAAAGGATATTTGGCCACATCTATCTGAAGAGCGGAATTGATACCCCCGCGGAATTTGACGAAAACGGTGTCAATGCGTGCCCAGTCTACGCTGCCTCGTCCTTTGAAAACACCTACCTGATCTATCCCGTAAAGCCTTCCGTACGATGTTTTGTTGATGTCAAGGACAGCTTCGGTCAGGGTCACGTAATTGCTGCCCTTACGGATCATTTCCCTGTAAAAACCGGTCATTTGCATATTATCCTCGGGGTAATTTTCGGGGATCTTCTGTATGGCCGATGCGACCAGTTCTGCGGCATTTACAGGCGTAACCAGTATGGTAGGCAGGACGGTGGAAACAAATTTGAGAGGGATCACGGTTTTGTCACCGCTGTCAAGGAGGTCTTTCAGTGCGTACGTTTCGGGATGGTATCCCAGAAATGAGATCCGGACCGAATCCCTGTTGTAGGAAGCCGGGAATTTCAGGTTAAAATAACCTTCTCCGTTGGTTACGTTGCTGATCCCGCGATTGATGATGTACAGCGAGGCAAAAACCAGGGGCTTACGGGTTTGTGCATCAACCACGCTCCCCGATATGTTCAGGTAGGCCGGGGCTTCGTAGGTTAATACAATGTACTTGTTTTCAAAGACATATTTCAGATTACTGTTGCCGAAAGCATCGTTAAGATATTCTGCAACGGTCTTTCTTCCTTCTTTAACAGGAAGAATGGAATTCACGTTCACGTCCTGTTTGCTGTATACGAACAGGTATCCGGTCTGTTTTTCCACCTGGTTAATGAACGACTCCAGAGTAATGCGATTCCCCGTTATTGTTATGATTGCGTCCTGTGGGACCGGGAGGTCGGGGTCTGCGGCCGAAAGCGAAAATGCTATTGCGGAACACAGAATGATTGAAAAAAAGAATTTTTTCATAACTTTGTAAAATTAGATGTTAATACATTAGTTTGTGTTAGCGGTTCTGCCGGCGGATGTTGCAGCATCTGCCGGTTTTTTTAATCTATGGTTATTGTGTTGTTATCCCTGTCCTCTTCAATTTTGAACCGGTAAATCTTTCTCATCGTCTTGAGAATACTTTCCAGCCCGTCATCCTGCCTGAACTTGGCACTGAAGCGGTATTGTGCCAAAGTCCCGTTGGTCACCACTATGGTCGTATTGTAATAAAGCTCCAGTTTATTGACGATCTCAATGAACGGTACATCGTCAAAGGAATAAATCCCGTCTTTCCATAAAAGAAAGCCCGGATCGTTAAAGGTGGAACGCTGCCATCCGTCCTGTTCCCATTCTATGCTTTCATTCGGTTCGATCCTTACAGGAGGCGTTTCCACAGAGGATTTCACCACTTCAAGGGACCCTTCCACCAATGACGTTTTCACATTGTTGTCCTTATAGGCAAAAACATTGAATTTCGTTCCCAGTACACGGATGTCGTACTGATCCGTGTTCACGATGAAAGGCATGGATTCGTCCGGGGCTACTTCAAAAAAAGCTTCTCCTGTCAGTTCCACCCGGCGTTCAGTCCCTGAAAATTTATTGGGATAACGCAGCGTCGAGCGTGAATTCAGCCAGACAACGGTGCCGTCGCTCAGTCTGAAGGATTTAGTCCTGTTGGCAGAAGAAGAAACTTCCATCATATATACAGACGGTTCTTCGTACAGGTCGCGTGTATGGGGTTGCAGGATTCCCCACAGGGCAAATCCGGCAACAAAGACTGCTGCTGCGTACACGGCTACCTGCCTGTAAACTGTGCGTAAATTGTTGCGTTTCCACTTCAGCAGCCGGGTTGTAGCTTTTTCTGCGTCTGAGGAGGAAGGAAAAAGGGACGATATTGCCTTCAGATTCTGCATCCTGCAGAACTCTTTTCCGAGCCCGGGGTCTTGTTCAACGGCTTCCAGAAAATCTTTCATTTCTGAAGGGCTGAGCTCATCGGCAAAATATCGGTGAAGCATTTCTTCCATAGCTGTTTCTCCTTTTCTGACATTAGAACGTTTGAGATGATAAATACCACCAAAGGGAAGTCATTTTTTTTAAAGCAGGTGTTCCAGTTCTTTCCTCAGCCTTCTGAGGGCGATTCCCATTTGGTTTTCTACGGTGTTCACAGAGATTCCCAGGATTTGGGCGATCTCGCTGTATTTTTTTCCTTCTGCCCTGCTCAGGATAAACACCTCCCGGCATCTGGGCGGGAGCCTGTCTATGGCGGCCGTTACCGTCGCTTCCGGATCTTCCCCGGTAATAAGGCCGGTGTCAAGTTGTTCCAGGGCAGCCAGCCGGAGTGCCTGCCCGGCCCTGTAGTCCCTGTCGATCTTCTGATGGCGCAAATGATCAATGCATTTGTTTTTGACAAGGGTGTAGAGATAGGAAGATATGCTGGTGCGGATGCGCAGGGAGTGATGTTTTTCCCAAAGAAAAAGAAATACGTTCTGTACAATGTTCTCCGCTGCCTCTTCTGATTGAACGTACGTGCCTGCAAAACGACAGAGTCGCGCAAAATACGCGATATAGATCCCGTCGAAACGATCTCTGGTAAGTCTTATTTCATTGTTTCCAATCGGGGTCTCCGGATTCATACCGTGCAATTTTCAGGATCCTCCTTACATGTTTGCCTCCCTCGAAACTGGCGTCAAGCCATTCTTTTACAATGCTTCTTGCGTACTCAGGGGCGACAATCCTTGCTCCCAGCGCCAAAACATTGGAGTCGTTGTGCTCACGTGACAAACGGGCAGAAAACAGGTCACTGCAGGCAGCCGCGCGGATTCCCTTTACCTTGTTGGCGCTTATTGAGATGCCGATTCCGGTCCCGCAGATCACTATCCCCCTGTCACATGCTCCCCGGGAGACGGCTTCTCCAACGACAATCCCATAGTCGGGGTAATCCACGCTTTTAGCACTGTCTGTCCCATAATCCCTGACTTCGTATCCCAGCCCGGTGAGATATTCCTTAATATTTTCCTTTAATCCGTAAGCAGCGTGATCGCATCCAAGAGCAATAACTTCCATGAAGACTTGTTTATCTTACAAATCTATAATAAAATTTCGTAATTTAGCCGCATTATGAAAACTTACAGGCTGGAAGCCCTCACCATTGCCGTAGCATTGGTTATCATGGGCATACTATTGAAAAACGGACTTGACGGTTTTTCCGGAAGGGAACGGACGGTCAACGTAAAAGGTTTGTCAGAAATGGAAGTATCTGCCGACAAGGTTACCTGGCCTCTTGTCTACAAAGAGATAGGGAACAACCTTCAGGACCTCTATGTAAGGATCAACAGGAACAACGGAACTTTGACCGAATATCTGAAATCCAACGGAATCAGCGAAGAGGAGATCAGTGTGAATGCTCCCGAGATCATTGACATGAGTGCAGAACGTTACAATACAACGCCTCCGCCTTACCGGTATAATGTGACGTCTGTCATTACGGTCAGCTCGTCGAAGGTGGACCTGGTCAGAAAGCTGATCAGCGATCAGGGAGAGTTGCTCAGGCAGGGCATAGCCATAATCGGCGGCGAGTACCGTTACAACACGGTCTATTACTTTACCGGACTGAACGACATCAAACCTCAGATGATCCAGGAAGCGACGAGAAATGCCCGGGCAGCGGCAGAAAAATTTGCACAGGATTCGGACAGCAAACTCGGCAAGATCAAAAATGCTTCCCAGGGGCAGTTCACCATAAGCGACAGGGATGAAAACACGCCCTATATCAAGAACATTCGTGTCGTGACGACCGTGAATTACTATCTGAAAGACTGAACAAGAGATCATACTATACTGATATGAACCAGAGAAAAATTGTACAATCACCCTTGGCCCCGCCTGCGCTGGGACCTTATTCACAGGCCGTTGTGTCCGGCGGGTTCCTTTATATTTCAGGACAGCTGGGAATAGATGCCACTACCGGTTCGCTGGTGGAATCTTCAAAAGAAGAGCAATTTGAACAGATATTCAAAAACGTGGGTTTTATTTTGCAGGAAGCGGGATGCGGTTTTGATGATGTGGTCAAGTGTACCGGCTTTCTGATCTGCATGGATGATTTCCCCGTTTTCAATGCCGTGTATTCCCGCCATTTCGGATCACCATATCCCGCACGCTCGGTTTTCCAGGTATCTGCCCTGCCAAAAAAAGGGGCCCTTGCCGAGTTGGAAGTTATTGCCAAAATGACTGATAATCTGTCATTTTGACCGTTTTTCACAGCCTTTTCCCGGGAGGTACACCTTTTGTTGGTATATGTGTTGAAAATACTTTACAGATGTTTAACAATTAACCAATAAGAGGAGGATTAAGTTATGTTACCTACATTGAGAAGAACTCAGAACTGGTGGCCCTCATTGTTCAATGAATTTTTTGACAATGACGGTTTTGGAAGATTGGTCGGAACAACATCTCCCGCCATCAACGTTATTGAAAATCCTGAAGATTACAGGGTTGAAGTTGCTGCTCCCGGAATGACCAAAGAGGATTTCTGCATCCGCCTGGACCAGGAAAACCGTCTGATCATTTGCCTGGAAAAGAAAGTGGACAATTCCAAAGAGGACAAGAACGGAAAATACTTGAGAAGGGAATTTTCCTATTCCCATTACGAGCAGGCATTCCTGCTTCCTGACGATATCCTCAAGGACAAGATCCAGGCTTCCATGGAAAACGGAGTGCTCCGCATCACGATCCCCAAGGATATGGAATCTCCGTCTGTTCCCAAAGAATACACCATCGAGATCAGGTAAGAAGCGAGATCAGGCAGGAAGGCTCCCCCCGGGGGGCCTTTTTCTATTTAAGCACCATGTATGTGATCAGGGATAAGTAATACTCCAGTCCGTAACTGAAATGATCTGTACTTCCCTTTACCAGGCTTACGTTGCCTCCGTTCCTTAAAAAGGTGTTGTACATGTGTTCGGCGATCTGGTAGGGGGCCATGTCGTCATTAACCGTATGGATGATGGTCATGGGGGCTTTGGGAGCCCACGACCCGATCACGGAATGAAAACGCAGGCAGGAGTCAACTTTCCTGATGGATTCGTTCTTTTCCGCCGTGAAGAAGTCAGGGTGCATGTATGTTGTCATATCGGGCAGAATGATCTGTCTGAGTTCGTGGGCCAGGTATTTCCTGCCCAGCCAATCCTCCATATTGGAAAGGAGCGGATCTACAAAGACCTGGGCGTAGTCAATCTTCAGGTTGTACCAATGGTTCATGGAAACATACATATACGGGATGAAAGGGAACGTACAGTAACGCGTCCCGGTCAGGATGTCCATGGCCATGCCCAGGTCGTAGACGCCTCCGCCCGGATAAGACTTCTCAATGATGATCCCCGTATTGTCGAACTGTTCGATATGGCGGTGCAGGGCCACTACTCCCATACCACCCATGGAATAACCGCATATGGTTACCTGGCGGGGAAACGGGATGCCTGCCGACTGGAAATATTCGGCACATGCAAGGTGCATGTCGTAGGCCACCTGGCCGGTGTTATCTGTAAACAGAAACGGGTACTCCGTATTACTGCTCACCCCGTAACCTACGAGGTCAGGGACGATTACCGTATAGCCAAAATAGCTCAGCGCCCCTTCAAAAGTGAGCATCATTTCGGTCCCGGCAGTCGCTTTGTCAATCTTGGCCGAGGGGAAAAAGAAGAGCAGTCCTTTGGATTCCCTGCCCTCAGGTCTCATGATCAGGCCCGATGCCAGGATCTCATTGCCCCGGGGATCCGTTGTTTTATAAGTAATAGCCGTGCTGTGGACAATGCCAGAAGTGTCAAGCAGCGCCATCAGATCGAGTATGTTGTCATATGCCCCGATATCCTGGACGGGATATACGGTCATCAATGAAGCCACTATGTCACTGAAAGAAAATGTGTTTTCTTTTATCACATCAACAAAATGAGCAGGTTCACGGATAATCATGTCCATGTGTTTTTCACAGTACGTGAGTACGGGTAAGGACAAACAGGCCACTACTATAATGATTCTTTTCATGAAGTGTACTAATAATATCAGTAAATATAATTTATTTTTGCAGATATGGAAACGTTGAAGCACGAATGCGGTATAGCTGTAATACGCTTGAAAAAAACAGCCGGTTATTATAAGCAGAAATACGGAACAGACCTGTACGGGTTGCAGAAACTGTTCCTGCTCATGGAGAAACAGCACAACAGGGGACAGGAAGGAGCCGGGCTTGCCTGTATCAACACAAAAGCCGTTCCCGGGGAAGAATACATATTCCGGGACCGTAAAACGGGAAACAACGCCATCAATGAAGTATTTGATTCCGTTTATGGCATGATGAACGGAAACAGGACCGGGAAATCCCCCTTCATCGGTGATATGTATATGGGACACCTGCGTTACAGTACAACCGGGAGAAGTGGTCTTTCCTACATACATCCCCATTTGAGACGCAGTAACTGGGCTGCCAAGACACTTGTTCTGTGCGGTAATTTCAATATGACCAACATCCCTGAAATTTGTGAATCGCTCACATCTGCAGGACAGCACCCGCGGTCTATGGCCGACACCCATATCTTGCTGGAACAGATAGGACATCGCCTGGATATGGAAATTGAATATCTCTACCGGGAATTTCACGGTCAGGGATACCGGGGCACTGAACTGACCGGAAAGATAGAAGAACAATTCAATGCGACGGAGCTTCTAAGGAAATGTACGGCTTTGTGGGACGGAGGATACGTGGTGGCGGGAATGACAGGGTCGGGGGAAACTTTCTGCGTAAGGGATCCGTGGGGTATCCGTACCGCTTTTTATTACCAGGATGCAGAAATTGCAGTGGTAGCTTCTGAACGTCCCGTCATCCAGACGGTCATGAACGTAGCAATGGAGGATATTCGGGAATTGATGCCGGGACAGGCGCTCCGCGTTTCCCGGGACGGAAACGTTTCATGTCCGCAGATACTGTCGCCCCGCGGTGTTAAACCCTGTTCTTTTGAGAGAATCTATTTTTCAAGGGGAAGTGATGCCGATATTTACCGTGAACGTAAAGCATTGGGGAAGAACCTGGTAAAACCTGTTCTGGAAGCCGTTGACCATGATTTTCGTAATACTGTTTTTTCTTACATTCCCAATACGGCCGAGGCAGCCTATTACGGGTTGTTGCAGGGACTGGAAGAACACCTGAACGGGATCAAGAAAGAAGCGATCCTTTCCGACAGGACCTGCCATGACACGGAACAACTGGGAAAAATCCTGTCACTCTCGGTAAGGAACGAAAAAGTTGCCGTCAAGGACATTAAACTCCGCACCTTCATTGCCGAAGGAAATACACGTGACGATCTGGCCGCACACGTGTACGACGTTACTTACGGGACGATCATACCCGAAAAAGACAACCTGGTAGTATTGGATGACAGCATAGTCAGGGGAACGACGCTACAACAGAGCATTCTCAAGATCCTGGATCGGTTGCATCCCAGGAAGATAGTAATTGTCTCTTCTTCGCCCCAGATACGATATCCGGATTTTTACGGTATAGACATGTCCAGCCTGGGGCAGTTCATTGCATTCCGTGCAGCTATGGCACTGCTTAAAGAGAAAGGTATGGATGGGCTTGCTGCACGTGTGTACGCACAAGCCAAGAACGAAAAAGAAGAATCCCTCACAAACCATGTACAGCAGATCTATGCTCCTTTTACGGCAAGTGAAATCTCGGCACAGATAGCCAAAATGCTGACACCGGAAGGCACCGGGGCCGAGGTGCATATCGTTTATCAGAGTCTGGAGGGATTGCATGCAGCCTGTCCCGGGCACGGCGGAGATTGGTATTTTTCCGGAGAATATCCCACACCCGGCGGTGTCCGGATGGTCAACAGGGCTTTTGTTCAATATATGGAAAGCCGCAGCACCGGCCGGTAAGGTATCAGATCAGTTTTTTTAAAAGATCGGGGACCTCAACCGGAGTGTTTTTCAATTGCCTGTATTTCTCATACCCATCGGCCGTAAGTTCGAAATGCATTTTTCTTTTATCCTCCGGGCACAGTGAACGGCTTATCCATTTTCCGGATTCGGCCGAACGCAATATCTTAGAGATGTGCGAGGGCGAAAAACCTGTCATTTCGGCTATTTCGGAAGCTGAAAGATGTCCCGTTCGCTTTTTTGTACGGTGTTCTCCCAGCAAACAAAGCAGCATGGCTTCATTCAGGGATATGGAATGGGCCTGGACCAGGCTTTTTTCAAATTCATTGAAAGCCTTCAGGACATCTTTCATCAGACATATTGAATCGTTCATACACGACATCAGATAAACAGGTTAACATCTGCCTGTACGGCACGGTTCATATAAGAGGCCACTCCTCCTATAGTAACGTTATCAAGCAATTCTTCCCTTTTTACACCCATAACATCCATAGACATCTGACAGGCAATGAATTCCACACCGTTGTCGATAGCCTGACGTCTTAGGTCCTCCAGGGAATCTATGCCACGTATCTTCATGATATGACGCATCATACGGCTCCCGGCCCCGAACATGTTCATTTTTGACAGTTTCAGTGCCCCGGAATGAGATGGCAGCATCATGCCGAACATTTTCCCGAATATGTCTTTCCTGACCGCAGGCTTCCGCGTTTTTTTGATCACGTTCAGACCCCAGAAAGTGAAGAAGATACTGACTTTTTCTCCCGTGGCTGCTGCTCCGTTTGCCAGCACGAATGTAGCCAGCGCCTTGTCCAGATCATCACTGAACATGATCATCGTTTTTCCTTTGTTCCCGGCAGATGCTGTTACAGAGGCTTCAGACTGCCTGGGTCTCTTTTCCACAACGGCCCTGAATACTCCTTTGCTGTCTGTCTGTTCAATCAGTACATTCCCGGTTGTCTGACACCAGGCCTGTACGTCACGGGCAAACCCGGGGTCGGTAGCCTGTATTTCCACCCTCTGTCCCGGCTCGATGGCATCTATGCTGTTCTTGATCTTCATGATAGGGCCCGGACATTGCAGGCCTGTCGCGTCTATTTTCAGGGTATTGACTTCCATGGCTGCGGCGCTGGACACTGAAGCTGCCTTGATCTTAGTCAGCGGATCTCCCGAGTCTGAATAGGGAGCAGAAAATGCAGGCGTGATGGGAATGGATTTCTTTTCCGATTCGCCTGCGGCTTCATAAGTCTTGTACCCTCCGCTGAGGTTATACACGTTGCTGAAACCGTTCTGTATCAATATATTGCTTGCAAGGTAACCCCGTAAGCCAACTGCACAGAATACATACACGGGTTTGTCACGGGGGATCTCGTCCAGCCTGTTCCTGAGTTCGTCTACGGGAATATTCAAGGATCCGGGAATGGTTCCCAGGCTGTTTTCAGCTACCGTACGCACATCGAGCCTGGTGACTTCACCGGGTCCTGTTTTTTGCATTTTTCTCCAGTAGACCGGCTTCATTTTACCGCTCAATATGTTGGATGCCACATAACCGGCAATGGCTACGGGATCTTTGGCAGAGGAATATGGCGGGGCATACGCATGTTCCAGCGTGAGCAGGTCGTACACGGTGCCTTGTTTTTTAACCACCTGGGCTAACAGGTCAATACGCTTGTCAACCCCTTCATATCCCACTATCTGACCTCCGAAAAGCCGTCCCGTTTCAGGATCGAATGTGATTTTTGTACTCATTTGCAAAGCGTTGGGATAGTAACCCGCATGAGAATTGGAGTGTGTTGTGGAGGTGAGGTACGGGATATTCAACTGTTTCAGTTTCTTGCCCGGAAGTCCCGTGGAACCCACAGTAAGGTCAAATACCTTGGCAATGGAGGTGCCAATGGACCCTTCGTATGCTATACGGTCCCCGAAGACCATATTGTCTGCAACGATCCTGGCCTGCCTGTTGGCCGGTCCGGCCAGGTAATTGAGCCACGGCTCGCCGCTGACGGGGTGGGGGAATTCTATGGCATCCCCTACGGCATATACATTTTCCGCGGAGGTCCGGAGGTATTGGTTCACGTGTATGCCTCCGGTACGGCCCAGTGTGATCCCTGCCTGTTTTGCCAGACTTGTATCCGGCCTCACACCAATGGACAGAATGACCATATCGGCTTCCAGAACGTTCCCGTCGTTCAGCTGGACCCTGATCAGGGGATCGGGTCCCGATACAGGTACAAATCCCTTAACGGCCTGGCTCAGATGCAGGTCGATGTGCTTTTGGTAAAGATGCTGGTGTACCAGGCCGGCCATGGAAAAATCTATGGGTGTCATCACCTGTTCAGCCATTTCCACGATGGCTACATGTGCTCCTGCAGCGTGCAGGTTTTCTGCCATTTCCAGCCCTATGAAACCGGCTCCCACTACCACGGCCCTGCGGATGGGGTGCGAACGCATATATTCCTTGATACGATCCGTATCATCCACGTTTCTCATGGTAAAGATGCCTTCAGAGTCTATGCCCGGAAGCGGCGGTTTCACGGGATTTGCACCGGGCGAAAGCAGTAGCTTATCATAACTTTCACGGTATTCTTCTCCATTTTCGTTTCTGACAGTGACCTCTTGTTTTTCAGTATCGATGGCTATGACTTCGGAGTTCACCCTTACCTCCATATTGAAACGGGTCCCGAAACTTTCGGGGGTCTGAACGAATAGCTTTGCCCTGTCTTTGATGACGTCACCAATGTAATAAGGCAGACCGCAGTTGGCATAGGAAATATATTTTCCTCTTTCGAACATAATGATCCCGGCCTTTTCGTCATTTCTTCTGATTCTTGCTGCGGTGGTGGCTCCACCTGCCACACCGCCTATGATTAGATGTTTCATAGGGTAAATTTTTGTATTTTTATAAATTGTTTATAGTATTATCTGTTAATTATTGACAAAGGTAAATATTTCCTATGGAAAATAAAATAGTTTCCGGCACAATCGGGTTCATTTTTTTTGTTTTTGTATCCAGCTGCTCTCCGGATGGCCATCCCGAACCTTATGGGGCCCTTCCTTCCGGGGCCCAGATGGAATGGCAGCACATGGCATATTATATGTTTGTACATTTCGGTCCCAATACCTTCACCGATATGGAGTGGGGGAGCGGATTGGAAGACCCGGCTGTCTTCAATCCCTCTGAACTGGATTGCCTGCAGTGGGTGGCCACTGCCAAAGCGGCCGGAATGAAAGGGATCATTATCACGGCAAAGCATCACGATGGTTTTTGTCTGTGGCCGAGCCGTTTCAGCGACCATACAGTGGCGCAGAGTACCTGGCTTGAGGGCAGGGGAGATGTACTGAAAGAATTGTCCTCAGCCTGCAGGGAATACGGGTTGAAATTCGGGATTTACCTTTCCCCATGGGACAGGAACCATCCCGGTTACGGCACAGCTGCATACAACCGGATCTTTGCCAGTACGCTGGAAGAAGTGCTCACTTCCTACGGACCTGTTTTCGAACAGTGGTTTGACGGGGCCTGCGGAGATCTTTCGGTTTCTCCCTATGACTGGGATCTGTTCAACAGGACCGTAAGGGAACATCAGCCACAGGCCGTAATATTCAGCGATGTGGGACCTGGATGCCGGTGGGTTGGGAACGAAACGGGATACGCAGGAGAAACCAACTGGTCAACCATGGATACTTCCGGTTACAGTCCCGGGAAGCATGCACCTCCCTTCGGGATCCTGAACTCCGGCCAGCGCGGAGGTCCTTACTGGATACCTGCCGAGGCGGACGTGTCCATCCGTCCCGGATGGTTCTACAGTCCTGCCACGGACGATCAGCTGAAAACCGTTGATCAACTGATGGATATATATTTTGGATCGGTAGGCCGGAATGCCAACCTGCTGCTGAACGTACCTCCGGACAGAAGAGGGCGGATACCTGCCGGTGATTCGATCCGCCTGATGGAATTCAAAGAAAGGAGGGACAGTCTGTTTTCCGTGAACCTGGCAGGGAACGCCCGGGTAACGGTTTCTAATCAACAAGGCGGGGGGTCCCGTAAGTTCAGGCCTGCCGGAATCACCGACAACGATGACCGCACTTACTGGAAACCCGCGGATGACAGGACCACCGCTTCCTTTACACTTCACTTTGACCGGCCGGTGACATTTTCTGTGTTATCCCTCGGAGAGTACATCCCTTTGGGCCAGCGTGTGGCCCGTTTCATAGCAGAATACAGTGATCCGGAAGACGGGAAGTGGCAGTTGTTTGCGCGGGGTACGACCATAGGATACAGGAGGATGTTCCGCTTCCGGCAGGTAACCTCGGAAAAGGTAAGGATCAGTATTCTGGAAGCCGGTGCCCCTCCCCTGATAAACCGGGTGGAATTGTATTGAAAATTGCTTAGGATCGGTGAAAAAAGATTATTTTTGAATCTGAATGAATAAACTGGCCAAATACATCATCGGAGCTGCCGTACTTGCCATCATCGTATTGATTGTATGGTATTTTCGCAGTATCATTACCTATATACTGATCGCAGCCCTTTTATCCCTCATGGGCAGGCCCGTAGTCAGATGGCTTTCCCGTCTGAGGATCAGGAAATGGCATATTCCAAAAGCCCTCTCAGCACTGATCGTCATGCTGTTCATGTTTGGGGTGGTGGCCCTTGTCATCTATTTTATGACACCTCTGGTGAGCGGGATTGCTTCCCGGTTAGATTCCCTGAAATTGCAGGAAGTAACGGCCATGTTGTCAGAACCTATGCGCCAGATTAATGCCCTGATGCATCATTATTTTCCGTCCGTTGCCCCGTCCGTTACGATCGAATCCTTAATTTGGACCGAGATAGACAAACTGCTGCATCCCCAGATCGTAACCCGCCTGTTTGGATCAGTGGCTTCTTTCCTCGTAAACTTCGGGGTAGGCTTATTCTCGGTGGTTTTCATTACTTTTTTCTTTCTTAAGGAGGAAAATATGTTTGGCAATATGGTCATGGCCATTGTGCCTGAAAAATATGAAGAGAAGTTCTCACATGCCATGAAATCGGTTAATGAACTGCTTTTAAGATATTTTCTCGGTATAGTGATACAGGTGTTCACAATGACCCTCCTCATTTCCACGGGACTGCACTTCATCGTGAGGATTGAATACCAGCTGGCCCTTGTCCTGGGACTCCTTTTTGGCATTTTCAATATCGTACCCTACGTGGGTCCGTTACTTGCAGGATCACTGGGCATTGTATTGGGTATTGTGACTTCCTACGGATCGTCGGGCTATCCCGGACTTGTACTGTTTGTCGTTGCCATGGCCGGCGTATATGTGGGGATAAACATGCTTGACACGTACCTGTTTCAGCCCGTCATCTATTCCAGCAGCATCAAGGCGCACCCTCTTGAGATCTTTATCGTCATCCTTGTTTCCGGATATATGGGAGGTGCCGTGGGAATGCTCGTTGCCATTCCTGCCTATACGGTCTTGCGCGTCTTTGCCAGCGAGTTTCTCTCCCGTTTTAAAGTGGTACAGCGACTGACATCGTAATCCCTGAATATAATGGAATTTGAACGTTCTCAGATATTTATAGCTTTTGCCCTGACCCTTTTTGCCGGACTTGCCACGGGAATAGGATCTCTGGTCGCCTTTCTGACAAAACGGACCAATACCCGTTTCCTTTCCCTGACGCTGGGTTTCTCTGCCGGGGTGATGGTCTACATTTCATTTATGGAACTGATCCCCGAGGCCAGGGTCGTTTTGAACGATCTGCAGGTGGTGCTTTCCTTTTTCGGAGGGATTGCCCTGATAGCCGTGATCGACTTTCTGATACCAGAAGACGAGAATCCTCACGAGATACATCTTTCCGAGGATATGGACAAGAACAAGCGCCTGAAAAGAATGGGAGTCATGCTTGCCCTGAGCATTGGCATACATAATTTTCCCGAAGGAATAGCCGCCTTCATGTCCGGGATGAAAAGCCTGGATGTGGGCATCCCCATAGCCCTTGCCATAGCCATTCACAACATCCCGGAAGGTATTGCCGTCTCTGTACCCATTTACCATGCTACGGGAAGCAGAAAGAAAGCATTCTGGTTTTCCTTCCTTTCCGGATTGGCAGAGCCCCTGGGAGCGCTGGTAGCGATACTTGTCCTTTTCCCGTTCTGGAATCCCCTCCTGGAAGGCATCGTTATGGCAGGTGTTTCGGGGATCATGGTTTTCATTTCCATAGATGAACTGCTCCCCGGAGCGGAACGTTTCGGGAGGCACCATCTGTCCATTATGGGCTTTATTGCAGGCATGGCCGTAATGGCTGTCAGTTTGCTGCTTCTCTGATTTTTATTAGTTTTGCAGATATGAACCTAAGCATCCTGAACGAGATCCCTCCCCTGTCGGACAAGGACTGTTTTCACGTTGTAGAACGTTATAAAACGGAATTCACCTTTCCCCTCCACCAACACAGGGAATTCGAGATCAATTTCATTGAACACGGAAAAGGACTGAAAAGAACCATAGGGGATAGCATCGAATATGTTGAAGACTATGATCTTATTCTGATTTCCGGAGAACGGCTGGAACATGTCTGGGAGCAGGGCAATTGCGTATCTCCCGTAATCCGTGAGATTACCATACAATTTTCCCCGGACTTGCTGCCATCCTGCCTGCTGGAAAAAAACCAGTTCAATACCATCCGGAAGATGCTGGTCAAAGCGGAACACGGGGTGGCCTTCCCCATCGAGACGATTATGAAGGTCTACAATCTGATAGACACCATTGCCAGGGAAGACAAAGGATTTGAGCAGTTCCTGAGGTTACTCAAACTGATCCACGAGCTTTCTGTCTCCGAGAACAGCAGGAGCCTGGCAAGCAGCTCTTTTGCACATGCGGAAAGAAATACGGAAAGCCGCAGGGTATGCAAGGTGAAAGATTACATCAATCAGCATTATACGCGGGAACTTTCGTTGAGCAACCTGTCACAGATGGTAGGGATGTCTCCTGTGGCATTCAGCCGTTTTTTCAAACTGCGTACCGGAAAAACCCTTTCTGACTATATCATAGATATCCGACTGGGTTATGCTTCCCGGATGCTTGTGGATTCCAACAAAACCATATCCGAGATCTGTTTTGAATGCGGGTTCAACAACCTGTCCAATTTCAACCGGATATTCAAGAAAAAGAAGAACATGACCCCCAAGCTTTTCAGGGCCCATTACCGGAAGAACAAATCAACGATATAAAGGAGGCAGCCGGGTTATTTTTGAAAAACCTTGAACGTGTGTGGTTCCAGGGTTATGGCGAATTTACGGGAGGCCACGGGGTATGCTTTGTTTTCCAACAATTCGCGGACAACCTTTTCATCGGAGGACAGGACCACTTGTACTTCAACCGGTTCATCCAGAAACGATTCCACAATGAATGTGCCGTTGTCGTATACAAAAAGACCGACCTTAGAAGGACCTTCAATGCGGACATCCAGGTCCCGGCCCATGAACAGGCGGATCATGTTGAGTGCCTTGTCAGGGTATTCATACAGATCGGCGAAATTGTCCGGGATGGTGAGCACATACATGTTCCCTTTGGCAAAGGAACACCTCAGCAGGATCGGATAACCCGTCACGCCCCTGGTCAGCGGTTTGCCTGCAGATACGATCTCCCAGGAGTCGTTCGTCAGGTAGTGTACCTGGGGGATAAGCAGGTCTTTGCTGCTGGTCCCGTTCCACCCGAAATCGTTGACCAGGGCTTTCAGGTCCGAACAGCGGATTTCTGCAATGGATGCGATCTTATCGGGAATGGCCTTGACCAATCCCGTGGTAACGATCACATCGCCACCCCGTAGTAACTGTTCCTGAATCTTTTGGGCGATGTCCGGGTCAAACTTCGCCTGTTCGGTAAGCAGAACCACTTTTTTGTCTTCCGGGAAACAGGGAAGCATATCCATGGGAAGACCTATCATACCCAGGTAATTTTGCAGGAAATCTTCTCCTGTAGCATGGAAAGGTTTGTAGGAGACAATTCCTTGCGGGCGACCCAGTTCTCCCAGGAAACTGTCTGTAAGGACAAAAGTCTCGGTGGCGGTTTTGCCCAGCAGGGGTTGACGCAGCAGCTGGTTGTAGGCAAACAGGGTTACTTCGGGTGCTTTGGCAAATAAAGTGAGCCAAAGTTGTTCGGCATACCTGTACATACCCATATGGGAGCCTCCGCTGTCCACCCAGCCTCCGAAGTTGAATCCCGGACGCAGGTTGTCCAGATACCTGAAAACATTGTAGCTCAGATAATTTTGCAGGTGTTGTGCCGAGGAGGGATCCCGGGTTTCCGTACCGGTCCATACTCCGTCAAACAAATGAGGTCCGTGTTCCAGGTCAAATCCGAGGCCCTGGAAATGGTCGTACCAGTTGGGATACTTGATGATCACGCGCACATTGGGATTGACCTTGCGGGCAGGATCCAGAACCAGTGTTTTCCCGGCTTCCGTCATCAGTTTCAGGCGGTATTCCGTCCAGCTC
>Ga0172378_10000300_pt1 | contig 42589 bp, 33 predicted proteins | sample GrowelOW332metaG_FD_119755 | JGI IMG/M metagenome (GOLD analysis project Ga0172378, IMG submission 119755) | Groundwater microbial communities from an aquifer near a municipal landfill in Southern Ontario, Canada - Pumphouse #3_1 metaG | ecosystem: Environmental > Aquatic > Deep subsurface >...
GGTACAGCCATTTCAATATGGTCTATCTCCCACTCCATCCATGCTCCGCGATACATCCAAACCCTGCAGTCTATATACCAATCTTCTTCCTTAAGTATATCTATTGCTGCGAGTATTCCATCAAGACAAACCTTATGTGTTCCATGCGGATCTGCAAGGTCTCCTGCAACATATATCTGGTGTGGTTTGATAGTTTCTATAAAGTCTTTGATGATATAAACATCCTTTTCTGAAATAGGATTTTTTTTAACTGTTCCCGTTTCGTAGAATGGTAAATCCAGAAAGTGTACGTTCTCCTCAGGGAGACCTACATATCTGTCTGCCGAGCGTGCCTCTTCTCTACGTATTCTGGATTTTATAAACAGTATATCAGCTGTATCTATATCATCTTTTTTCTTATCATGCATCAGAAATTTACGTATTTCATCATATTTCTCCTTTATCTTGTTATTATCCGGATCAAATTTCTTACGTAAACTTTTTAATACTGAAATATAACGTATCACCTCTTCATCTCCAACAGCTATATTGCCTGATGTCTGATATGCCACGTGCACTTCATGCCCCTGATTAACAAGTCTCTGAAATGTTCCACCCATAGAAATAACATCGTCATCGGGATGTGGACTAAATATTATTACTTTCTTAGGATAGGGTTTAGCTCTTTCAGGTCGGTATGTATCATCTGCATCAGGTTTTCCTCCCGGCCAGCCTGTAATCGTATGCTGCAAATCATTGAAGATCTTTATATTAACATTATATGCAGATCCGTATAGGGTAATAAGTTCGCTCAAACCATTGTCGTTGTAGTCTTTATTTGTCAACTTCAGAATCGGTTTATCCACAACTCCGCAAAGCCACACTATTGCTCTGCGGATCAATTTACTATCCCATTCACAATTAGTTACCAGCCAAGGGCGGCTAATACGAGTAAGTTCAGAAGCAGCAGCCAAATCCACATATACAACTGCCTCTGTATGTGTCTGTAAAACGGAACCCGGAATCAAATCGGTGACAGGACCTTCAACAATATCTTTTATACTTTCTGATTTCTGCTCACCCCATGCAACTAATGCAATTTTTTTAGCTGCCAAAATATCGTAAAGCCCCATTGTAATTGCACTTACAGGTACTTTATCCAGTGAACCAAAATTACGGGATATATCAGATCTTGAATCACCGTCGAGCATTACCAATCTAGTTTGTGAATGAAGGCTGCTACCCGGCATATTAAAACCGACGTTACCTTTAGTCCCTAATCCCAAAAGAAGGTAATCCAATCCACCTCTCTCTTTAAGATCATTCTCAAATGCTTCACAGTTTTCTGCTATCAGATCTTTTTCAACTGTGGCATCCGGAGAAAAAATATTCTTCGGATCTATATCTATTCGATCTAAAAACAAATCTTTCAACATCTGCAAATTACTATAAGAGAAATCCATTACAGGATAAAACTCATAAGTATTGAAAATTATAACATTCTTAAAACTCAGGCCATCCTCTTTGTGCAATCTTACCAATTCATCATAAACAGGTGCGGGAGATGAACCTCCGCTGATTCCAAGCACAAAAGGTTTCCCATTTTTTGCCTTATTTGTAATTTCTTTTGCGATATCATTAGCGATCTTTTTAGCAGCTTTTTTAGACTCTTCAAAGATAGCTACCGGTAGCTTTTCAAAGCGCGACAGGTTATATTCCTCGAAATCATTTTCCGGTCTGTAATACTTTTTGGAAACACGTTCAAGTGTGATTTGTGAACTAAGATCTAATCTCATAATAATTTTTGAATTTAAAATGATAACATTACATTAAACAACTTGTTCCTTTTTGCTATCTATATTCTTGGTAACTCTGCCGTAAATATAAAGTGCAACTGCAGAAATCATTCCTATACCTACAAAAACGTACCATATAAAATGTGCATTTTCAGTAGCTGCTGCATAGCTCAGGGTATCAAGTACACCCGACTCATTTGTAAACAAACGTGGATCAGGACAAAATTTATCAAGCAGGAAACCTGATAATCCAAATGCAAAAAGGTATGAAAAGAAGGAGTGAAGATGGCTGAATCCTAAGTATAAGCCCTCTTCTCCTTTTGGTGCCTGAAGAGAAAAATACTCCAGGTATCGTGGAGAAATAAAGCACTCGGCAATAGCTTGAAATGCAATTCCTACTATCATCATAAATGCCACAGGATGTAATCCCAGAATATAACTTTCGCCTACCTGGGTACCCATTGACATTATAAGTGCCGAAAAAGGAATAATCAACATGCCAATCATCATTGATCTTATCGCACTTTTTTTCTTCATCAACGAAGTTACAAAATTTACCGATATGAAAACCACCAACGGGTTAACATTTGCATACCAACCAGGCGATGCATCTTCTCCTATTAATCTTATTACATACTTTGGCATTGTTGCATACATTTGGCTCTGAATCATCCAAAAACCGCTGACGATAATTATAAGTATCAACAAACGCCCATTGAGCATAACTTTCATGAAAGAGTGCCCAACTTCGGCAAAACTCTTTCCCTTACCTTCTGTTTTGGCAGATTTATAAAAAAAGTAAACTGCAACCAGCGCCAGCAGTGTCATAGCAGCAGAGAAGTAGTTAAGGTAAACGAGACCCTGGTCCCCCATACTTCTTCTAAGAGGATCAACTACCGTCTTGCCTGTGAAGGCGCCAATATTCACCATCATGTAGAATATTGAATACCCACGAGCTCTGTTTTCAGGAGTTGTTTCTCTTGCTACTGTTCCGGAGATTACCGATTTTATAAAAGCGCCACCTATAACAACAAGAATAAGGGGTGCAATAATCGACCATCTTAAATAGCTTTCGTTGATACCGGTATATGTAGTAGTCATACCATATTCAACCAACCCGGCATTCTCAAGCATCGTAGGAAGTATCCCTAAACCTGCATATCCTATTGTCAAAAAAGTAAACGCAAAAATTATAGCTGACCTGAAACCAATTTTATCTGCAAAAGCTCCTGCGAACACAGGTAGCAAGTAGAGTGATGCAGAAAATATTCCGGCAATCAAACCGGCTTCAATATCACTGAAGCCCCATACATTAGACAAGTAAAGAGTTATAACTATAAATACAGCATAATATGCCAGTCGCTCCAGGAGTTCAACGAAGTTTGCTACCCAGAAAGGCTTAGAAAATTTTGCCATCAAAAGGAAATTAAAAGTTAATTTATGAATGTTTTTAATTAAGTAGACAAAGATAAATAAAATCTTTTAATAGGAATACACTTTTTTAATTAAGGTCAACTACAGTTATACCTGCACCTCCAAATTGTACATGTTCGTCATGAAAATGTGCTACTCCGTTGACGGTTCCCAAATAATCCCTAATTATCTGACGCAATGCACCTGTACCTGTTCCGTGCAGTATACGCACTCTTGAAATTCCTAATTGCAAGGCATCGTCAATAAAATATATTACTGCCTGCAATGCTTCATCACCTCTAAGACCTCTTACATCAATATCTTGCTTGAAGTTAAGTCGCCTCTCATGAAGTATATCCCGGGTATTTGATGCTTTTATCTCTTTTTTCACCTGATTATTACTAACTTTCTCAAGCTTATCAAGGTCAATAGTAGATTTTATCATTCCGAAAGCAACAGTAGCTTTTTTGCCAGAAATATCCATTATTTCACCTGTTGATGTCTGTCCTTTAAGTCGTACAACATCCCGAGGCTTCAATTTGTCAGGTTTTTTTAATTCAGCTACTGATGGTTTTGCTGTTTTACGTTTTTGTTTTTTATTGAGACTCTTTTCCTTTTTTCCCGTATCACCAAAAGCTCGCAAATTTCCTTCATCCCTTAGTTCGGTAGTTCCAACCTTTTCTCTAAAACTGTTCAACTCCTTACGAATCTGCCTGGTTTTCTCTTTATCAGCCTCGGCCTCTTTTATTTCGCGAATGGTATTTTCGATACGTGCATTACTTTCAGCTAGCAACTGTTCAGCCTGCTGTTTTGCTTGTGCAAGAATCTCTTTCTTCTGTCTGTTTATATCCTCCAGACTGCTTTCATACTTAGACGACAGCTCCTCAAGTCGTTTTTTTTCACGACGTATCTCATCACGTTTGCGCTCCCAGTATCTTTTGTCTCTTGAAATATCCTGAAGGTATTTATCCATATTGATATAATCGCTGCCAACAATCTCAGATGCTTCTGCAATTACATCTTCAGGCAGACCGATATTGCGTGCAATCTCCACGGCAAATGAACTTCCCGGGTTACCAATCGATAGGCGGAACAGAGGTTTCATTTCATGACGATCATACAGCATCGCACCATTTACAACTCCTGCATGCTCATTGGCAAAATGCTTAAGATTCTGATAGTGAGTGGTGATTACGCCAAAAGATTTCTTACGGTTAAACCTGTCAAGAAGTGCTTCAGCAATAGCTGCACCAATTTGAGGCTCCGTACCACTTCCAAATTCATCAATCAGCAATAGCGATTTCTCATTGCACCGTTTTTCAAAGTATTTCATATTCATCAGGTGCGAGCTGTATGTAGACAAATCATTTTCAATAGACTGCTCATCACCAATATCTATAAAAATATCTTCGAAAATCCCTACCCTTGAGTTCTCTTTAAGTGGAATTAATAGTCCGCACTGCACCATATACTGGAGTATGCCTACTGTCTTAAGACATACCGACTTACCTCCGGCATTCGGTCCTGAAATAACCAATATCCTGTTTTCTCCTTCAAGAGTGATGTCCAGAGGAACAATCTTTCTGTTTTGCTTCTTCAGAGCCAGTTCAAGAAGCGGATGCACAGCATGTATCCAGTCTATTTTCTGTACATTCTCAATTGATGGCATAATCCCGCCAATATATAGTGAAAAAGATGCCTTTGCCTGAATAAAATCTATCTTAGCTAAAAACTCATACGACTCCAACAGATCAGGCAAATATGGTCTGAGGTAATTAGTAAATTCAGTAAGTATTTTAATTATTTCCCTTCTTTCCTCGCTTTCAAGCTCCCTGATACGGTTATTTGCCTCAACAACTTCCGATGGTTCAATAAAAACTGTCTTTCCTGATGCCGATTCGTCATGAACAATACCTTTTATCTTCCTTTTATGAGACGGATTTACAGGTATAACCAGACGCCCGTCACGCATACTTGGCGATACATCTTTATCAACATATCCTTCAGCCTGAGCTTTCCGCATAATAGAATTCAGACTTTTGGATATTCCGTTCATGGTATTTGTCAGCTCTCTTCTTATTTCGGATAAACGTGGTGATGCATGATCTTTTATCTGACCAAAACTATCCAGAATATGATCTATCCTTTTTGTAATTTCGGGATAAGTAACTACTCCCTCGGTCAATGCCAGCAAGTGAGGATACTTAGGCTCCTTATCTTCATCGCGATGTAAAAAAGAGACTATACCGTTGATTGTATGCAATGAACGCCGCAGTTCAAACAAAGCACTCTGCTCAACCCATGAACCTTCAACCCTGATTCTTCGTAAAACGGGACGCATATCAAAAAAACTGTCAAAAGGAAAATTGTCCTCTTCCTCTTTAATTTTTACAAACTCCTCTGTCTGCAACAGCTTTTCCAATATCTCATCAAAATCAGATGAAAATCGCATCTCTTCCACCTTCTCTTTGCCAAGGGGACTAAAACAACGATCAGTAATCAGCTGACGAACCTTCTGAAAGTCTATTTTTTGTTCGAAATTATCGGGATAAATCACATTTTTAATAACTAATACAGTTTCAAGCTTTTTCTAAATGTGCAAAATTACAATATAAAACTGAAAAACAAAGATTCGGTTTAGTCTGACTTATCCGACATAGCCTGTTTTATGTTTCTTTGGGAGTGAATCACTCGCTTTCCGCATATCATCCGTATATTATCCGCTTATTACCGGCTTATTACCGGCTTATATCAACTATGTAGTTTTATATACCGATGATAAACTAAATATAAGCAAAAGATAAAGATTATTAGACTAAACTTCAGTTTATCTATTGATGATTCCTGTACGAATAAATGTAAATTAGACCTTAAAAAAAAGAGTTTTAAAAAAAACTAATAAACTAAGTTGCATTTTGATTTGGCAAAATTAAAAAGTTGTACTACTTTTGCACTTCAAATTTGGCGAGATAGCTCAGTTGGTTAGAGCGCATGATTCATAATCATGAGGTCCCGGGATCATGCCCCGGTCTCGCTACAATAAAAAAGATCCCATTGTAGTGGGATCTTTTTTATTGTAGGGCTTTGTTTTCAATCTTTTACACAGCGGACAGAGCCTCCATATTCTTTGGATGCTGTTTGATAACCTCCAGTTGATGAATTTGCCTGCATCCAGGCAGCTCTCATATCAGTTTCGGTAGCCTGAGTAGATGTCATCCAGTGTCCGTTTATTCTTAGATTATAAAAACCGGCAGGCACTGAAGATATTGGTTGTCGACTTCCACCTCCTCTGGCAGAAAATCCATATTCATTTGTTACGCCAATACTTTCATTCCAAAAGTCAGTACCTGTTTCTTTAAGTTTTGAAGCAGCATTAGCACCAACAAAAGTTGTTAATTGAACCCATTCAGCTTCACTTGGCAGATGCCATCCATCAGGACAAACACCTTGAACACCACTTGGATTTGAACTACTGCTTGTAGCACCAGCCATTGCAGCCGGCCAGTTGTAAAGTACTCCATAATTTACGAAATTTTCTGATGCAGCAGCAAGTGATTCAGGAGTACGATCATAACCATAAATATAATACCTAGGTTCTGTAACAGACCCATCAGTTACCAGGTTTAACCTTTCTGGTTCATCAGGGAAACCCGGGAAATATCTCAGGTTTTCTGCCATCCAGGTTTGTGATCCTATTCTGACTGTGGAATAAATCTGATCATCTCGCTCATCCATAAGAACACCATAGACAATATCGCTAAAGGCTAAAGCAGGATCTAATTCACTGTTGAATCTGGCAAAAAAGTGATAAGCTTTGCCAATATCTGTAGTTGTTGTTCTGGCTGGCTTAGGAACAGTTGTAACATATTCTTGACCTGTTCCATAACGAACTCTCAGGTTAATCGCAGGCCAGATATCTCCTGCCACTTGAGAGGGCGGATACCAGCCCCATAATTGTAGAACATCTCCGTCTAACAAATCACCACTGTATGGGAAAGGCAGAACATTTGAGAATGTAGTTCCGTTTACAAATGTACCGGATATAAGATCATATTTTGCTCCTACTTCAGGATCTGCATTTTGATGAGCAAAAATGAGAGTTTCAGAAAAAAGCTCGACTCCTGTAATTCCTTCCAAATCGGTTGTTCCTGTATTCTCAAGATAAATTTTAAATAGAGAACCAACATGCTGAAAACTAACTGAAATGTCAGGACTATTTTTATCTATGTTCATTTCGGAAAATCTGATTAATACGTTCTCTCTACCTTGTAATTGTAAAAAAAGCCCGCTCCATGGATCTGTTGATAAGACAACATAACTCTCTTCGCCATCAATAGCTGAAAAAGTAACGCCACCATACATTCCGTATAGATTAAAAGTTTCAGATTCTCCATTGATAATTTCTTCAGGAACAATAACTTCAAATGCAGCAGTCCTGCCATTATTAGTAATTGCTCCAATAGTAACAGTTTGCTGAATTTTATTTATACCATCATCAAAAACAAGAAGTATCTGGTCATTTTCTTCCCATCTGAGATTAACATCAAGTTCATTTGGAACAAATGCCATTCTGGTCTTTGTGTTTTCACCCGGCATTACAGCATTTACAGATATAGTTTTACCTGCAATTTCTTTAGTTGGTTGTTCAACTGTAACTATATTTTCAGTACATCCGGCAACTAACAGTATCAGACCTGCAAATAAATTAATTATTACTTTTTTCATAACACTTTTTTTTAGTTTTTAATACGTAATTACCAGACTTCTCCCGGAGTAGTGGGACCAGATCCTGTCTGAAGAATATTCTGCTCTAACTTAATGTCAATCACTTCAATCATTGGGGCTTCATAGAAAGCAAGCACTTTTGATACTTTTGAATTTGTTTTCATGTCATTTCTACTTTTATAGATATTTTAATCACCTTAACGTTGTATTTTTATTAAACATTTATTATAGAAATATGTTTACCTTGACTGATGATTTTTCGCACATATCTCAAACATTTCTCTAAATTTTAACATTAAACTTCAATGGTATGTTTTACAGTAATAAATGACACTTATAACAGGTTGCTGATTGTAATATTTAATTTATAATTTTAATATCTATGACTCAATTTTACAAATTGATATTTTTAATAATTATTGCAATTTTAAGTGATTTTACTACTAATAAGCCGATCCACAATATTAACATAATTTGATTCAACCTGGATGCATACTCAAAATTATCTATCTATTATGAAAATGTATTTAAAATTGTTATTTAGAATGAATAGATAAAAAAAATATTATTTTTGCTAAATGAACAATTTGCTTTTTTATAATATAGCAGGACATGAGATCATAATAGAAACTCCCGAACCGGAAGTAACATTAAAACTGTTACCAACTTTTGACCCATTCAGGGAGTTAAACTCAAATTATGATAATATTCTCTTTCGTTTCAGAGGAAGGAGTATTATTTCGATTCCGAAAACAGAACCGTCAGAACAATTATTTATGGAGGACATTACCTTCAATGTTTATCAAGAAAGTGATTCTGTTACCGTAAAAATGAAAATGAGAGATACTGACCATTATTTTAGAATATCTGCTGAAAGAGAAACGGTAATCACTGACTTAACACTTACACACGAATATGAGAGTCATTTTCTCGCCTACTTCATCCGTGCTGCATTTGGTGTGTTATCTGCTTACAAAAAGACTTTAAAGATTCATGGTTCAGTTATTGAAAAAAATGGGAAAGCATTGGTTTTTCTGGGCAAAAGTGGTACCGGAAAAAGTACACATAGCAGGCTCTGGCAACAATTTGTGCCAGGCTGCACTTTATTAAATGATGATGAACCATTGATTCGTGTTATGGACAACGGCATTGTTAGGGTTTTTGGAGCACCATGGAGCGGTAGCACACCGTGTTATAGGAATGATTCTGCAGAAGTTTCTGCTTTCGTGCATCTCTATCAAAGTACTGAAAACAAACTTACTAAAATCACAGGTCTTAAGGCATTTACATCACTTTTTCAATCCTGTTCGGTTATGCGTTCCAGCACAAAAAACCGAGATCAGATAATATCAATAGTAAATGATATTCTGGACAGAATACCTGTTTATCGACTAGAAAACAGGCCTGATAGAGAAGCTGTAAGTCTTACGGAAACATTAATAGGTTGAGTTATTTTATAAACAACAAGAAAAAAATATATGAAACTGAAAGATAATTTAGCTATGCGCAAGATTGGAGATGAATATATAATGGTATCAGAAAGTGGATCAACTCTTGACTACACACGAGTAATAAGTCTGAATGACTCCGCTGCATACCTGATTCAGAAAGTTGTTGGGGAGCCATTCTCGAAAGAAGATTTAGTGAGTATGATTATAGAAAAGTATGATATCGATAAACAAACAGCAGAAACAGATGTACAAAAGTTGTTAGATAAACTGCTGAAAGCAGAGTTAATAGATGAATAAAACCAAAGCAACATTTCAATTTCTCAGGTTTACATCCAAAGGTTTCAGATCAGGAATTGGTCTGATTTCTTTCATTGGTTTAGCTGAAGTGGCTCTTTCACTTGCTTTTGTATGGTTTTCGAAAACAATTATTGATGTTGCAACAGGTGAAAATAAGGGAAACTTACTATACTATTCAATCCTTCTAGTTACAATTGTTGTACTTCAAATTCTACTACGCCTTTGGGATATCAGACTTAGCAGAATGACAGAAGTACGTATGGGCAACTATATAAGATACAATGTTTTCTCGCGTCTGCTTTATACAAGATGGCAAGAATTATCTTCTATGCATAGTGGTGATATGCTGACACGTATTATAAAAGATACCGACGATGTTGTTAATGTGATGGTGACTGCTATACCACTAACAGTTGCTGCATTTATACAGTTTATTGGTGCCTTGATTATTTTATTTATTCTTGATCCAATTCTAGCTTTGATCCTTGGTGTTGGCATGCCGGTTCTCGCACTTTTCGGAAAATTATACTATACAAGAATGCGTAAATATACAGTTGAAGTGAAAGAAAGCGAGAGTTTGATTACTTCGATGATGGAAGAGAGTCTTTTGAACCAGATTGTTATTCGTACTTTTGAAAGACAGGATAATGAGTTGAACCGACTAGAAAAACTGCAATCCAAACTGCATAAAAGTGTTCATAAAAGAACTAATGTTTCTGTTATAGCCAACATGATGATGGGATTTACTTTTAATGGCGGGTATATAACAGCTTTTATATGGAGTGCTTATGGTTTGGCAAAAAAAACAATAACATTTGGAACTGTAACAGCATACCTGCAATTAGTTAACAGGATCCAGAGACCTATTTTCGACTTAATCCGTCTTTTACCATCGATCGTTTCAGCTAAAACAGCAATAGATAGGTTAATATATCTTACAGAGTTTAAATTAGAGGATATAAAAGAAAAAAAAGTTCTTACCGGAAATGTAACGCTGAGAATTGAAAATATAACTTTTGCATATTCTAAGGACGTAAAACCTGTATTAACTGATTTTTCAATGGTTGTTGAACCCGGAACAATGGTTGCTGTTATGGGAGAAACAGGTGTAGGAAAAACTACACTGTTAAGGTTATTACTTGCACTTGTAAAACCTGATTCTGGTAAAATTACAATAGAAAATGAAATGGAATCAGTGGCAATATCAGAGCGCACTCGCTCAAATTTTGTATACGTACCTCAGGGTAATTCACTTTTTAGCGGCACCATCAGAGAAAACCTGCTTCTGGGGGATCTAAATGCTGATGATAATGAACTAAGAAGAGTATTGAAAATAGCATCAGCAGAATTTGTATTTGACCTACCTGAAGGATTAGATACTATTCTGGGAGAGAACGGATCCGGATTATCTGAAGGACAGGCACAAAGGGTTGCAATTGCACGTTCTCTTTTACGTCCAGGAAAAGTTCTATTGCTAGATGAAGCAACTTCAGCACTTGACTCAGAAACAGAGCAAACTTTCTTAAGAAACTTAAAGAGTGAAATTGGTAATCGTACTATATTGTTCATTACACATCAGTCACAAGTTGCTTCATTTTGTGATCATACATATTATTTAACGTCATGACCATTTTTCTCCTGGTCCTCTAAATACCATTGATACAACCTGTTAATCCCTTCCTCAAGTCTCACCTGGTGATGCCATCCCAATGAAGCCAGTTTAGAGGTATCAGTAAGTTTTCGCATTGTTCCATCAGGTTGCTGTGAGTTGAACTTAATTCTACCTTTATAGCCAATTACTTCTGCAATCAGTTGAGCTAGATTCTTTATACTTATTTCTTCACCAGTACCAATATTTATATGACAGTTACGTATTTCCTTTTTACCTTGAGCCATATCATGAAAATTAATTTTATTCATAACAAACAGACAGGCGTCAGCCATATCCTCGCTCCAAAGAAAATCTCTTAATGGCTTACCAGTTCCCCAAAGTTCAAGATGTGTAGAATAAATTCCATATTTATTGAAAGTATTTATTGAATTTTCTAATGTACTTTTACCATCTAAATCATCAAAAATTCTTCTGGTAAGATCTCTTTTGATTCCACTCCAGTTGTTTTCTTGCAAACATTTAGCAAGGTGAATCTTACGAATCATTGCAGGAATCACATGACTTTCTTCAAGGTCGAAATTATCATTTGGACCATACAAATTGGTTGGCATAACTGCTACGAAGTTGGTGCCGTATTGAATATTAAAACTTTCGCACATCTTCAACCCTGCTATTTTTGCTATAGCATAAGGTTCATTTGTATATTCTAACGGAGATGTAAGTAGATATTCTTCATTTATTGGCTGAGGACAATCTTTTGGATAAATGCAAGTACTTCCCAAGAACAGTAGCTTTTTAACTTTGTGACGATAGCTCTCAATGATAATATTATTCTGCATTTGTAAATTTCTGTAAATGAAATCTGCACGGTAAGTGTTGTTGGCTATAATCCCTCCCACGTATGCTGCTGCAAATATTACATACCTAGGTTGTTCCAGATCAAAAAACTCTTTAACAGAAATACTATCCATCAAATCCAATTCACTATGAGTTCTGCCTACCAGATTGGTATATCCTTTCGACTGAAGTCTCTTCCAAATTGCCGAACCTACTAGTCCTTTATGACCGGCTACATAGATCTTACTATTCTCATTCATAGCATGTTGTACTTCACGTACTGATTAGTGATAATTAATTATCATTGTTATTTTTTCCCTTTCAACCCTACCCTGCATTTTTATATGCATTTTTACCTAAAACAGTCATATATATTATCCTTATATCCCATATAAAACTCCAATTTTCTAAATACTCCATGTCAAACTCAACTCTCTTCTGCATCTTCCACAGCTCGTCTGTTAATCCTCTGTAACCGTTTACCTGAGCCCATCCTGTAATACCCGGCTTAACAAAATGCCGAACTTTATAATGTTCTATTAGTGCTGAATATTGCTCAGTATGCTTTAGCATATGAGGACGGGGACCAACTACTGACATATTTCCTAACAATACATTAATAAACTGAGGTAGTTCATCAATATTTGTTTTTCGCAGGAAATTGCCAATTGAAGTTATTCTTGCATCATTAACCTGTGCCTGTTTACTATCTGCGTCACTATTCACTGTCATAGTTCTGAACTTATAACATTTGAATGTTTTATTATTAATACCAGTTCGCTGTTGAACAAAAAACACCGGTCCTCTGGAATTTAATTTTATAAGTATACTAATAATCGGAAACAACCAGCTGAATATAAACACAATAACACCCAGTGAAAATAAAATATCAAATAATCTCTTTTCAATTCGAAAGGTCAGGTTATCCAAAGGGATCTCTTGAGGATTAAACATCTCGAAAAAGCGTGATGATTCTTTACGTTTAAAGACATGTTTATTCCAGTAACCGTTTGTTAGTACATATCTCAAACGTAATCCTGTCTCGTTACATATTGAAAGTAACTCTTTAGTATTTTCCTTTGTGAAATATTTGGGATTTGTCACTAGAATCATATTAATCCTGTATTTATCAGAGAATTGTCGCAAATCACTCAACTTACCTATAGATTTCTTTTTTGATTTCTTTTCTTGTATCATTTGCTCATTGTCAGATTTTTCTGTATCCGAAATGAATCCTACAAAATTATATCCTAAAGAAGGATTATTTTGTATCAATTTACCCAAAACACGGCTGGGATTATCCAATCCAAGGATCGCTACTCTAAAATGAGCATATCCATTTTTAAATCTGAATTGTTGAGTTTTGTATATAAAGTAAAATACAACTACTTTAATAATATAAAAGATCGCAGTATATTCTAATAGAAAACCTTTATAATAACCATCTGGTAAAAATACTTCTGCAAGTACAAACAAAGCCAACAACAGTACTAGAAAACGTATCGTGGTTATTCTTAGTCTGTCACTAAATTTATCCGTAAAAAAATAGTTCCTTTTGGAGTATAAAGTATAAGCGATTATTTCTGATATGTTGGCATGTAAAAAGTAAGTATTTCGTAATGTCAGATCCAAATAATCACGCATTGGACTGAAATAAAATACTGTAAATACTGCTATATTTAAAAGAAGCAAATCGAAGAAAAGATAGAATACTTTTACTCCTGAATTGTCCGGTTCCATATCAAATTTTATTTAAACAGTTATATAAATATCAATTCACTGAAGAACTTGAAGGTATTTCAGTTGATTCCTTCTTTATTGTTACCTTATCTGTCTTTGACGAAATAAATTTCTCCTTAAGTATTTCTATTACGAACAAACTGTTTCCAATAAGATATCTTTTCCACATACGGCGAGGTTCGCTCAACAACCTGTATAACCATTCCAGACCTGAATAAATCATCCATTCAGGAGCTCTTTTAATTGTTCCGGCATAAAAGTCGAATACTGCACCAATGCAACAGATATGCCCTGCTTTTAAATATTGAAAATGCTGATATGACCATTTCTCCTGCTTTGGTGCTGTCATACCTACAAATAAAACATCAGGTTCAACGTTATTAACAGCATCGATCATTGCCTTGCTATCCTCTTCATTAAAAGTCGGTTTAAAAGGTGGTGAATAACTATATACCTGCAAACCGGGATATTCTTTTTTGGCTCTCTCTGTAATAAGCTTGAGATTATGCTCCGTACTACCCAAAAAGAAGCATTTACCATTGATATTGTTTAGTCTTTTCATCTCGTAGTGAAAAAGATCGGCCCCTGCTATTTTTCTTAGTTTTATACCTTTAAGTAAACGCATCGCCAAAACTACACTTATACCGTCAGGAAGCAACATATCACTTGCCTGAAGAGCTTCACGAAAAAAGTTGTCTTTCTTAAGTGTGTTAAAGGAATGAGCATTTAGCGTATTAATCAACTTTTTAGAAGAATCAAGCTCATTTAAGGGACCATTATACAATTCAAATGTACGTAACATATTAGCTCAATTTTAAATGATTAAACTCAATACTATACCACTTATATTTAGTCCTGATCAGGACACCAAGAAAACGTAAATTTGAGCGAAGTAGCACAGTTATGGATTTCCTTAAATCTGATTAATCCAATATTTGGTTCTCCGCCTACACCTGAAGTACCTAAATCAATTATATCATAATCTAGATTTTTATAAAAATCATAGATATCAGAATATAGCAGATCCATTATGCCTAATGATCTGTTTTCCATATCATCACCAACAAAAACTCCCTGTGCAATTTTTACGTGCCCACGATAAAACACACCTGCGCCCATATTTTTCCCATTTATATTTTTAACCAGAAAAAAATCAACTGGAAAAACTGTATTGACTTTAATAATATCACTCAAGCTCATGTGAATTTTTCTGCCCTGCATTTCTCTATTACGGAAAATAATTTCATAAACCTCGTTGATAGACTGTTCATCAGACACTACATGGAATGTCAAGTTGTTATTAATAGCCTTCCTGTAATTCTGTGCAACTGTATTTTTTATCCAGATACCGTCAAATTTTTTCAAATCAATCCAGTTAATTATTTCAGGGGTGGACATTTTATAACCCAACCTGTAAAATGCATTTATGCATTTAGCATTCATATTTGTTTGATAAAGATCTGGCGGAAGAGTTATCGTTATACCTTTAAAGTTGTTATTAATAACAAAAGATTTTAGTTTTAACAGAAAGTTTTCAATCACATCATAAGAAAGATGTTCATGTGAGTAATGAAAACCCGCAAAAGGAGCTGAGAAAGGTGCACAGACTACGTTTTCTTTTATACCGGCTATCAGCCCAATTGAGTTATCATCACGTTTCATTAACCTGATTATCCTATCTGCTTTTCCTTTAACAAGTTCTATAAAAGGCTCTGATATATATGGATTAGAATTATTTGGAAAATATCTTCTGTATATATCCCTTGACACCTCTACTAACATATTTATAACTTTTTAATTTATAACTTTTTGTAAAATTGAAAGTAACCTTTGCTCGAAAATCTCAAGAGTAAAGTTTTCCTCATACTTCATTCTCCCATTTAGACCTAACTCAATGCACAAATCAGGCCTATTAAACAGATATTCGAGCTTATCAGAAAGCGTTTCTACATCATCGTAATGCTGTAATAAATAGCCGTTATAACCGTCTTCCACCATATCAGGCATTCCACCTTCCTTTGTAGTAATAACAGGTAATCTGTGCTGCATCGCTTCCAGAATCACCAAAGGAAAACAGTCACATTTTGATGGTAATACAAATACATCTGCTTGTTCAAAAGTCATTTCTTTTAAATTGCCATATTTTTTTCCCAAATACCTAACCTGCTCTACTAAGCCTTTTTGTTGAACATATTTATTGAACTGATCCTCTGTAATATCTGCTTCTCCACCTACAAAATCACAACGAAAATATAGACCCTTATCCCGTAATTTGGCACAAGCATCAATTAATACAAATACACCTTTTTCCGCTAAAAGATTAGAAAAGAACAAAATATTAAATGGTCTTATTTCCGGAAGAGAAAGCAACTCGGTAGTTGGTTGAAAATCTTTAATACCATTTGGACAATAGAGCACCTTACTTCTTGGAACATAAGCTTCCACATCATAATAAAGATTCTCTGACAGAAGTATTACATACTGTTTTTTAAATACATAACGATAAAGTGATTTATTGAGCCATGTTTTTTTTTCATTAACAATTCCCCTATTGTGTATATGATATAAGATTCTTACTCTGAATAGACGCAACAGAAAAACTAACAACACATCTTTACGAAATCCACTACCGGTAGTTGTAAGAGCAAAATAACAAAGTTCGGGCCTCTTATGAATTAGTTTTCCAAATAGATGAAACCAAATAATTACAAACCGGAAAGTTTTGCTGGTTTTTATTTTGCCAGAATCATCAACTTTCCTGGATAATAACAAATTGATATATCTGCTATGAAATTGATTATTAATTACATTACTATCCTTTATAGCTTTTCCTACTAAAGATGAGCCGTGCACTGGTGGCGGCGTATGTAACAAAAACAGGATATTTTTCTTTCTATCTTTCATAACATTTTCTTATATAAATTGGAATAACTATGTATCATGTTATAAAAAGAGAATTTTTTAAAAACAAATGAATACGCTTCTTCTTGTAGAAATTCACGATTGTATTCGCTGTTATGTATTTTATCAAAAATTGAATACAATTCTTCGTTATTATTTAAATGAAATCTTAATGGCCAATTTTCAGGTAGCGTCTCATCAAGTCCCGGAGCAAAGGATGCAATAACAGGAACTTTAGCCAGAGAAGCCTCAACAGATATTAAACCTAACCCTTCGAAATGTGAAGGCATAAATATGTAGTCAAATGCATAAAACATATTCGAAACATCAGGTATAGGATCATACAAAATCATATCATTAATTTCCTGTGAAAGTTTTTCCAATTGATCCTTAAAAGTACCGTCGCCAATTATATGGAATAAGAATCGGTTAGGATACTTTTTACTTATGAAAATTATTGTTGATATAAGTGTTTCCATTCCCTTATAGTCTTCAAAACGACCACAAAAAGCTATGTTGATCTTCTCTTTATCAGTCTTAAATGAATGGGGATTCCTAGAAGGAACTAAGCAGCCGTTATAAATGATTTGTCGATCGTTTGAAACTTGTAATTTATATTTTTTCCTAAGCTGCCCGTATGCTTCCATTGAATATGACGAAACAGCTACAACAATTTCATTTTTATATGCTGATTCAGTAATTTTTCCCATAACATGGTGTGAACGCCACAATTGTGTATTGTGTATTGTACGTACTACATTTGGAATGTATAATTTAAAAAAATTGAGAATACGAATAGTGACAGATAATACAAAGTCAGGTAAGTCGGTATGTGAATGTATTACAAATGGCTTTTCTTTTTGTATAAATCTAATTAACTTTATTGGAGCTAAAAGAAGACTTAAACGCTTAGGTCCATTAAAAAGTGTAATGACACGTACGTTTTTAGAACTTAGTTCTTCTTTTTTAGTTAGTGCATATTTATTGTTGGTAGGATACAGCTCTACTAAATGAAATTCAACCCCATCACCCAAAAGCTCACCACAATATGAAGCAAGGTTGACAGCCACTAATTCTGCTCCACCCAACTGAATAGAAGATATAAGTTGATATATTTTACTCATAAGCAAGTTTCCCCCATTCTTTAAATAAGTTTTCTTTATGGTTATCTATCAAAGATGGCCTATTTGCAAGGCAAACTTCGCCTACCGGCTCTAACTGGTTGTAAAACAACTCTAGCTTGCTTAAGGTGTCTTCTCTATCCAGAGGGTTGAATATCACCCCATTATAAGATGTTATTAAGGAAGAAGCGCCGGCAAACTTAGAGCACAGTACATTTAGCCCAAAAATTAAAGCTTCATTTACAACAGCACCAAAAGTTTCAGATAAGCTTGGTAATACAAAACCGGATGAAGAAATATACCATGCATATAACTCATCGAATTGAAATTTTCCCGGAAACAGAACTCTATCATCAAGTTTTTCTTCAAATACAATTGATTTTAGATTCTCAAACTCTCTGCCTTCACCTACCAGTAAAAACATACAATCATCTCTATCTTTGAGAAAGTGTGATACAGTTTTAATGAAAAGATCGAGTGCTTTTTCAGGTATGAACCTTCCTACAAATAGAAGAACCTTTTTACCGCTCAGGTTATATTTTTTAATGTAAAGTCGTGCTCTGTTTTCTAGAATCTCAGAATTACTCCTTAACCTTTCAGGAAGCTGAAGTATTGGAGAAATTATAACCTGTTCCTGTTCCATGTTAAAATTGATGTAATGGAAGTTTGCAACATCACTTGACATCACTACTAAGAAATCCAGACTCTTTACTGTATGATCACGTGCAAATTTCCGTACTTTTGACTGTACATTTATACAAATCTCCAGACTATCATCAATAAAAGACCCTAGTCTTTGTTTAATTAAACCCAACATTTTCAACAATATAAGATACTGAGTAGTAAATGAGTACTCATAACCTAATATTATATCCGGCTTCACCTTTCTAATTTTTCTATACATGCCAAAACGAAATAATCTACCATTGTATCGAGGACCTGATAATAAGTATGAGGTCTTAAACTTACATTGATCAGTTATTTTATTTTGATCAATATTAAAATTCCACATCTGATCGAAAAGAAATACGACCTCCAGGTCATACATTTCATTTAGAAAGTTAAACTGATCTATTCTGTAAGTAGCTAAAACAGGGTGAAAAATCAACATCTTCTGTTTTTTAGTATTTTTTATCTCCTCCATAATAATATTATATTAATCTTCTTGAGTGGATAAATTTATAAGTTGTCCGGGCTTCTTTTCTTGTGTTTTACTTTTACTCATTAAATACTGTTGTAAACGGACATATCTGATATCAAAAACGCCACGTACCCATACTATCACCTCATTGTCAGTCATATTCCTAAAAGAGTAAGAAAAACATAGACCAATCATCGTCATTATCATAAAATAGTTTAGAGAAACATCACTTATATCCTCAATCCAGGCAAAAAGCCATCTGAAAGAAATATAAATACCCAGTAGTTTGACATAAGTGTTTTTGGATCTGTTCACTGCAAGAAATGAAGCTCTAAAGAAAATAAGCGTATATAATAATACTCCTACTACACCGGTCCAAGTGAATATATTAGCTAATCCGACCTCATTTGCAAGACGTTCATTTCTACCTGTAAGATCGTATGCGTAAACTCCAAATGTAAAAGAATCATTACCTCGTGCAGGAGTTCGGCCCAATAACCAGTAATTATTATCAATTGCAGATTCAAGAACCTCTTCATAAATAAAAGTTCTTGTGTCTGTTCTCATATCCTGTTCAACCATATTACCTCTGTTATCGATGGCTGTTGTAGTAATATCTTTCTTTATATACTCTTTCATATTAAAGACATTAAAAATCCCTGACACACCTAATGAGAAAAACAAAAGAGGCAAAATGAAAAGAGATAGACGCATAATCTCAAATATGTTTGATGGTATCTTATTTCTCAGATAGTAGATTATGACAATCAACAGAGGAACACCAAACTTTATAATGCTACTTCTTGCACCTAAATCTGCTACTAAGACAACAGTTGTTGCTACAAGTAGAAGTATTTTTGACCTAGTTGTTAGTGCAGGAAAAAACAACAATAAGAAAGCAATTGGGATTAGATAAAAACCATAAGCATCAGGTCTTAAAAGTATGATAAACAAAAGGAACAGTGGGAACATATATTTCATATAAAAGAATAATGATGATTGAACAATACTTTTATTTGTTGCTGCAAAAATTACAACCGGTAACATAATAGATAAAGAATTTCCAGTCAGTCCTTTCCAATCCCAGTACATCTCAGCAACAAACATCCCTCTGATTATACATACCGAATTCCAAAGAAGATATATCCAAACTATTATCATATTATCTTCATTTCTTTTATCAAAAAATGAGTACCTGGCTAAAAAGAATACAGTTAAAATTAGTATTGAAATACCCCACCTCAGAGTTGTATTGTCTAATGAAGATGCAAGTGGTATACCGGGTTTGACATACGGTAACGCAGTATAAATCGTCAAAAAGAAAATTGTTATCGGAATCAAACGACTTATTATATGTTTACTTAAAGTAGTCATACGAATAAATATTTAATATTGCTTTACTCCGTTTAACCTCATATACCAATAAAACAAACTAAGTTTTCGCAATAATGAATCTCCTTTACCTCCATATATACCTTTATATTTAAATCTCAACCAACTTTCGTAATAGACAGATAAATCAAAAGGATTTAAAATATTAAGATTTTTCTCCTGGTATTTTTTAAATATCTTAAGTGCTTCTTTTTCTCTTCTATCATCTAGTTTACAGCTTCTTGATACTGCATTGCTATGTATTCTGTAAGCAACAGTTATTTTATCGAGATAATAAATCTTGTAATTATTTTCAATAACTCTAAATATCGCCGACATGTCTTCGTAAATCTTAAAATCCTCATCACAATAACCAATAAGCTGTATTAATTCTTTTTTGTAAAAAAATGTGGGTGTATTAAGGAAAACCGGCCAACGTGAATAATATTTTAATTGTTTCTTTGCACTATTCATATTTGCAAATAAAAGCTGTCCTTCATTTAATTCTACTGATCTTATCAACTTCCCATTTTCATCTATCTCACATACCCTTGAAAAAATAAATGAAGCTTCAGGGTTTTGGTCAGCATATTCCAGATTATCTTCAATATATCTGTTCATAAGTATGTCATCACCTGAAAGTACTTTAATCCATTCTCCATTAGACTCCTTTATTCCTCTGTTGCAATTAGATGAAATACCGGTATTTACAGGAGTTGTAATTATTTTGGCACTAATAAACCTTGTTCTGTTTTCACTAATCCACTCAGAGCAAATTTCAACTGTATTATCTGATGAACAGTCATCACTTATTAATAATTCAATCTCTTTGTAACTTTGTGCTTTTATACTATCCAAAGTTTCAATTATATACCTTGAACTATTGTATGTAATAATTACAACCGAAACCAACGGATTTATTTTTTTATTCATATCTGCTATTTTTTCTTGAATTTTTCTAGTACACCCTGAATTATCTCTTTTACTCCAATTCTGGATTCAAGCTCTTTATAAGAGTACCAGCAGGAAAACCCGATAAGTATTACACCCAAAATATAAGTGTAGGGCTGATTTATTAAATATACTACTGCAAATCCAGCCATTGCTAATAAAAACTGTATTACAAATATTTGCATGAAAGAAGGACTGAATGAAAACTCATACTTAACTTTAGCAATAAAAAAAACCTGTATAAGATATAGTATATAAGAAATCAGAAATGAAACACCAAGTCCAGTTAATCCACCATAATAATATCCTAATAAACTAAATAACAAGAAGTAAATGCTGCCAAAAAACTCGTTCCAGAAATACAATTTACCAACACCTTTTGCAAGGAAAACGAAAGCAATTGCCCAGCTTACAGCTTTAAAAAAAATACCCATGGTTGCCCAATACACCATTCCTGTAATAGATAAAAATTGAGAAGAATAAAGTATAATAATTGCCCAATTCACAAATATGAGGAAGGCAATAAGTATTGGGGCGAGAATAAGTAAAGCTATTTCCGATTGTTGATTTATTAGTTGTTTACACTGCTCATCATCCGATGCGACCACCGACAATCTAGGATAATAATCCGTTCCCATCGCTGTAAAAATCATTCCCACATAAGTGTTGATGATAGTGAATCCGGCACTATAAAATCCAACATCAGCCACGTTACCTGTTCGATTAATGAAAATTCTTAATAGATATTCCGCAATTAGTGTTATTAAACCACTTAAACTAATCATAAACCCCATAACCATCATACTCTTCCCTTCAGCAACAGTTTTAGTATATGATACACTTGTATTTTCAAGCTTCACCTTCTTTGCGAAATACCAAGAGAAAAAAAGCGTTACAAATGAGGTGATAATTATTACAGGCACAATTCCTTCTATTCCAAATTTATAGTAAAGAGGAATAGTAATAAGCAACCCAACAAAACTGCCATACACATTTGCTTTTGCTAGATTTTGCAGGTGTCGCAATGCTTGAAGTATAACAAGTTCACCAGTACTTAATTGATTAAAAAGAAGTGTAATTGAGATCCATACAAATGCCAGTGTATAGTCTTTGTTGCCGAAAGTAAACTCACTCAACAAAGGTGAAAAAATCAGAGTTACTAAAGCACCCAGTAAACCAGTCACCCACAACAGTCTGCGCATAACCAATATTACTGTTGAAATTCTCTCATTATCATTAGTTGCAGTAGCCTCCGATATGTTTTTAACAGCACTTGTACCCAGACCAAAATTTGTAAGTCCCGTAATTAATCCTGTAGAAGAAGTAAGTAAACCAACTACACCCATTCCCGATGGTCCCAATAGAATTGCGACAAACTTTGAGCGCACAATTGATATAATTATTTGAAAGAACTGAACTCCTCCAAACAGTGATGTAGCTTTAACAATTTGCCTGTATGACGATCTATGTTCCTGCATTCTATAGCTTATGATTAATTAAATGAGTTTATTACTTCAACAACTTTTTTAGCCTCTTCATTTGTTATAACCTGACTGATAGGCAAACTCAACACCTCATCATGAATTTTCTCGGTTATAGGAAACGATAGGTTATTCCACTCACTGTAAGCGTTTTGTTTATGTGGTGGAATCGGATAATGAATAATTGTTTGTATACCACTATCAATTAGATATTTCTGCAATTCATTGCGTCTGGAAGTACGAATAATGAAAATGTGAAACACATGAGCATTCCAATCTTTTATTATTGGTAAAATTATTGCCGAATTAGTTATGTTTTCAAGATAATATCTGGCAACTTCTCTTCTGCGTTCTGTTTCTGCATCCAAATATTTTAATTTCACTTTAAGTATTGCTGCCTGAATCTCATCTAGGCGACTATTAAAGCCTTGATATTCGAATACATACTTAACAGTTGAACCATAGTTAGCTAAAGCTCTCACTCTATCTGCAAGTTCTTTGTCATCAGTAGTTATTGCTCCACCATCTCCTAATGCACCAAGATTCTTACCCGGATAAAAGCTGTGACCGGAAGCATTTCCCAAAGAACCTGTTGTTTTTCCATTGAATTTACATCCGTGTGCTTGTGCATTATCTTCTATCAACTTTAAATTATATTGTTTACATAATCTCCCGATCTTTTCAGAATATGCACACTGTCCGTAAAGATGCACAATCATCAATCCCTTTGTTTTAGAAGTAATTGCCGATTCTATCCTGTTTTCGTCTATCTGGTATGTATTGATGTCGGGTTCTACTAAAACAGGAACAAGCCTATTATCCGATATTGCAATTATTGAAGCTATGTAAGTATTTGCAGGGACAATTATTTCATCACCTTCCTGCATAATTCCCATTTCAATGTAAGCTCGTAATATAATTCTTAATGCGTCCAGCCCATTTGCAACACCTACGCAATAATCAGTACCTGTGTATTGTGCGTAACTTTTTTCAAAACTCTTTACCTCTTCCCCAATGAGATACCATCCTGAATCTATTACTCGGGCTGCAGCTGAATGTATTTCAGCAGAGTGGTTGTTTGTTATTTTTTGAATATCCAGAAATTTAATCATATCTATTCTTTTTTTAGAATGTGTTGTACACCATCTGCATCTCTCTTTTCCATATCCAGAATTATACCCTCAGTCGTTATATACCCTTTTTGAGTAGCAGGGTTTCCATAAAAAAGGCCATAATCCTCTATGTCTTTTGTTACTACACTGCCGGCACCAATAAAAGCATACTCACCAATTGTTACACCAGGAAGTATAGTTGAATTTGCACCAATCGTTGCACCTTTTTTCACCAGAGTACATTTCATATTATCTGAGCTATGAACCTTCGACCTAGGAATCAACTCATTCGTAAAAGTAGCATTAGGTCCAATAAAGACATTATCTTCTATTGTAATGCCATCCCATATTTGTACACCATTCTTTATTGTGACATTATTACCTATAGTAACATTGTTTTCAATAAATACATGAGAACAAATATTGCAATTGTCTCCTACAACCGCTTCAGGTAGAATTACACAGAATTGCCAAACTTCAGTATTTGGTCCTATATTCTTGCTTAGCACATTTGATAAAGAGTGTATCATTTTATATATTCTAAAAAATCATCATAGTCACGTAAATAATCTCCTGAATCATAAGGGTGTGAAGCTAGTACTAAACATACCGAACCGGAAGAAAAGCCCAACTCTCCGGCCCATATTCCGGGTGGTATGTGAAGACCCATATATGGACGATTTAGAGTGACTATTCTTTTAGTCTCTCCATCATTCAAAAGAATATCAAATGATCCACTTGCGGCAATTAAAAACTGATGGCATTCTTTATGTGCATGCGCACCTCTTTCTTCACCTCCAGGAATATCGTACAAATAAAAAACCCTATTCACGGTAAATGGTATCGATTTCCCATTTTCGATAACACTAAGATTTCCTTTTTCATGATGATGCTTATCAATCTCAATAACTGAGCAGTCATAAACTGTTACTTTTTTCATATTGCTTGATCTTTGAAAAGAGTATAATTATATATGTAATCTGAGAGATCGAACTTTGTAGATGCCAAAACCAGTGCCACTGAATTTGTGGAGAAATTTATCATTTGTCTCCAAATACCTTTTGGAATATATAGTCCGTAATATGATCGATTAAGAGAAAATATTTTTCTCTCACGACCATCGTCAAGAACGACATCAAAACTTCCTGAAAGAGCAACTATGAATTCTTCATTTTCACGATATGCATGACCACCCCTTACTTCACCCCCAGGAACATCATATATCCAATATGTTCGCTGTATTTCAAAGGGTATTTGCTTCTTTTCTTCAATTACCGATAGATTTCCCCTAGCATCTAAAATTTTGGGGAGATTTACAACTTTTGCATTACTGAGTTCCATATCAAATTTATATTTGAAATACACCTTAATTATATAAAACTAATTATCAACGATCTAAAAGCGATAATCAATAACTAGTAACCATAGCCATATTTTTTACCGAATCCGTATCGGTATTCTGCTGCATCCAGATTAACTGAATTTAAAATGAAATACAAACTTTTTATTCTACCTTCTTTGTAATATTTACCTGCATCCTCTAGATATTTTTTTGGAGTATACTCCGACCTTGCAATATATAGATTGACATCAGCCAAACGACTCAATAAGAAACCATCTGAAACTAATCCTAATGGTGCTGTATCTAAAAAAATGAAATCAAAGTCACCCCTAAGTTCATTTATCAGCTTATCCAATAATGGTTTTGCTAATATTTCATTAGGATTAGGAGGAATTGCACCAGCTGTGATAACTGATAAGTTTGGGTGCAATCCCGATGGTTTAATTAACTCCTCTTTAGCCATACTTCCTGAAAGATAAAGTGTAATTCCCTTTTTGCTGTCGAGCCCTAGTTCTTTAGCTAACTTTGGTTTCCTGATATCCAAATCAATCAACAACACTTTTTTATCAATAAGGGCTAGACTCATAGATAAATTAATCGATGTAAAAGTCTTACCATCACCACTTATACTTGAAAGCACATTTATCACTTTTTTTTCATTTCCATTAATTACGAACAACAGATTAGCACGAAGTAATCTGATCATTTCATTAAAACTATCATTTCCATTTTCCGAGATTAGTGTACGCTCGTTGATAGAAACTTTCTCATTTGGAGTTATCCTTGGTATTTCACCCAAGACCGGTACAGATGTAATTTTTTCAAGCTCTTCTTTTGAAACAATCTGATAACGCAACAAATCTTTAATCTTAATTACTATGACCGGAAATATTAAACCTAAAACTAAGAATATCGCTAAAATCTTCATCTTCTGTGGTGAAACAATTCCTGCGACACGTATATTATCAATTATTTTTGAACTAGGTGCTACTGTAGCCATATTCATGTATTTCTCCTCTTTTTTTTGCAGCAAAAACAAGAATAGATCTTCTTTTATATTTTGTTGCCTCATAATATCAGAATATACACGCTCCTGCTGAGGTATGGCGCTAACTCTTGCTCTGTTTTGGTTATAGACAGCTGCTATATCTCGAAATTGAATCTCAAGATTATTTTTTTCATTTTGAAGACTCGATTTCACAGAATTAAGCATGGAAGTTAACTGATAATTCAAATCAATCATAGACTGGTTGCTGCTGGATGCTATTCTGGCCAATCTGTTCCGTTCTAATACTAAATTATTATATGAGTTTATTTGGTTATTAAGCGACTGGCTGTTAATTCCGGAATTAGCAGGAATAAGTTGTTCATGATTATTTATGTTTTGTACATAATCATTCAAATTTGAAACAATACTAAGCTGTGATTCAATATCCATTCTCCTTTGACCTACATTTGCCATTTGATTATTATAAAGATTTGCCTGTGCAGCAATATCTGTTATACCTTGCGATTGCTTGTAAATCTGAACCTGATTTTCAACATCACTTAGCTCACCACTGAGTTTTGAGAGCTGATCATCAATAAGTCTGGAAGTTTTATCTGCCAGTTCGATCTGATCAGCAATTCCTTTTTCGTTATAGGTTTGGATGTATTTCACTAAAAAATCTCTTCCTAAAGCAACGTTAGAACATATCAAAGACACATCGGCAACTGAAGATGTTTTGGAAGTTAGTTCAACTGTAAGATTGCCTAAATACATATTTGCAACATCAGCTGGACGATAAATATCAATTTCAACCATCATGTTTCTTGAATGAATTATTGGAGTTGTGGCAACTTCTATTTCTCCAAATGGAAATTTTAGCGTACTATCGCCAGGGGATAAATTATAATGAAAGTTGTTTTTATTGTACTCTACAGAAAAATCATAATTACCAGTAGGATAAACTACCACATCTATACTTACTTTATCAATAAGATTGTTGAGGTCTTTGTCAGACATTCTAACCAGAACCGGACTTTCGTTTCCATACAAACTGTTGGATTTTATGATTAAAAATGAGGGTACGTTATCTTTTAAACCAAATCTAGCCAGAAGGCTCAAAGGTCTCATCTCAGTGTATGTAGCATACAATCCCAGATCTCTGACGACCTTCTCTACAATCATTGTTTTCTTTAGTATCTCAACTTCGTTATCGGCATTGTTTCTTCTTGAAACAATACCCATTTCTCTGAAAGTTGTTACTTCTGAAGCACCTCCCTTTTGATCATCATTGAATAAAATTGAAGTCTGTATCATATATTTTGGCAAAGTAAAATATACATACACTACAGCTAAGAAAATGCAGATAAATATGGAAACCAGAAACCATTTCCAGTGGATTAGGTATTTCATAAGTATACTAAGTACATCAACCGGTTTATCGGCCAACTTATTGAATTCATATTCCACTTCGGAGTACATGCTCATACTTATTTTTTTTAATACTACCTTAATTATACTTTGTTATCCCAAATATTGTAACAGCCATAGTTGCCAATGATATGAATACTGACATTGTGGATATTCGAAATGTTTCAGCTGCACCATATTTTGAAGAATTTGCTCTGGACTGGTTAGGTTCTACATAAACCACATCATTCTGTTCGAGAAAAAAAGCAGGTGAATTAAATACATTTTTATCGTTAAGGTCTAATGTATAAATATTTACATTTCCATTAGGATCGGCACGCAATACTTTTACATTGTTACGCTTTCCGTAAATTGTCATGTCATTTGCTAAAGCTAATCCCTCAAAAATTGTAAGACGCTCATTTGTTGACTCGTATTTCCCGGGCCTGTTAACCTCACCCAATATGTTCACAGTATAGTTCACAATACGAATTGTGACTACAGGCATCTCTCCGGTAAAAAAGGGAGCCAACTTCTCTGAAATTTTAGTCTTGAGCTCGTTAGTTGTAAGGTCTTTGACCTGAAGAGTTCCGAAAACCGGGAAATTAATGTTCCCGTCGTTGTCCACAAGGTAAGTCTGTAAGGTGGATTGATTTGTTAGGCCCATCATACCTTGTGGTTGTGGCATTAACAGGTTATATCTTCTTGATGCCTCCGGCTCACTGCTTACCACAGTTATCGATAAAATATCTTTTGGTTTAATCTTTGCATCAAATACTCCCTGACTAATGTTTGTAAGCCCTGTTTCGGGATTTTGCAAATAAGCAATATCTTTTACCTGTGTGCAAGATATTGTTAGCGAAATGAACAAAAACAGATAAAATAGTTTCTTCATTTTACAATCCTAATTTTAAAATTTGTTATTAAATTTGCTTACTTACTCATCATTGAATGAATAAATTTGATAGATTCAACACTCAATGCCAGGATTACCTTTGAGTTGAAAATTAATAATATATGACACCTCAATTATCTTAACTAACTTAGTTAAGCGTCGCAAATATATGTGCTCAAGACTTCTTATTTCTAATAAAACATATTACATAATCTTACAACCATTTGTTAATTTTTTCCGAAATGGTTTGTAGGATTATTCTTGATTGGTTTATTGTTTAAAACCTTTCTAAATAATATCTCTTTCTAAGTTAATGCGGTCTAATTCTTTGTAAAATGAATAAAAAAAAGGCTATTTAGTTGTTTTGTAACAACATGGTAAGAAAATTATATCTACTTTTGTTTCGGAAATCAATATTAAAAAACTCTGTTTTACTTATCTTTTATCGATAGATTAAATAAGTTCATAATACTTTTCTCAAACAGATAAATTCAATTTCTAAGGATAAATCTCCTATTACTTAAAACAGTGTTGCTACAATATTGTATTTATTATTCTTTAAAAACAAACTCACATAATGAAAAAAAGAAACGTCACTGCACTATTGAGCATTGTATTTTTCTGTATATCTATCCAACTGGCTTTTGGTCAAGGTGCCAGATATACCGGATCTTACAAAAAGTCTGCGCCAATCAAACATCACGGCGTAAGTAATATTGTAATAGAAGGAGTAGAAATATCAAGTGATAATGATTACGCGATAGCTCTCTACAATAGCGAAAATGTAATAATTAGGAATTCAAAATTCGGACCAACCCCATTAAAAGTTGCAATTTACCTATATAATTGCAAAAACATTACAGTTGTCGACAATACATTTGAAGATGTTCAGTCAGCACTTATTGCCTCTACATCACAAGGAATAAAATTCGATTATAATGATGTTACAAACGTAGTTGGAGGACTAAGAGGAGGTAATGGAGTTGGAGTACTAGCACAATTTATTCAGGTAACAGGTGCCGGAAACAGCGTAAGTTATAATGTAAATGAAAATTTCGAGGGACAAAGTGCACCGGAAGACCTAATTAATATCAATCAATCAAGTGGTACTGCCCAAAGTCCGATAGTTGTCAGAGGAAACTGGATTAGAGGTGGAGGTCCATCAGTTTCAGGTGGAGGTATTAATCTTGGTGATTTAAATGGTGCATACCAAATTGCCGAAGATAATATTTTAGTTGATCCAGGACAGTATGGTGTTGCCATCTCAGGCGGACATGATATGACTTTAAGAAATAACACTGTTTATTCTAAAAGAGAACCTTATAATAATGTAGGTCTTATTGCAGTAAACTGGTATGAAGGTCAATCATACAACATAACTGTAGCTGAAAACAAAATTAATTATACTAATAAGGATGGTGCTCAGAATAGTTGGTGGATTTATCAAAATGTTGAGCCAGTGGCTGGAAAATCAACAAATGCTTACCGTTCTGATATAAATGAATCAATTTTACCGAGTCAAATTATAGGAAGAGCAAGGTCAGGTATTATTACGCCAGATCCGGAACCAGATCCAATACCAACTCCTGAACCTGAACCAACTCCTGAACCAGAACCAGATCCAACTCCTGATCCAACTCCTGATCCGGATGTAGATGAATTACCGGTTGTAGAAAATCATCCTTCTATAAGAATTTACAGCGATAAATTCAACAGGGTTTGCGTTTTAAATATAGGTCGTTTGTATCCGGGAGCAACTGTTACAGCATCAGTTAAGAGTCTTAATTATACATATACTCAAAACTTAACTGGTTTTCATACAGCTATTAATTATTCGGTACCTTCAGGATTAACAGTTGATGTTTTTGTAAAAAATGGTGATAGAATGAGTCGTACACAACTAACATTCTAAAGCAATTACAAACACTTTCTTAACAATCAAACTACAAAATATGAACAAAATAATATATTTATTTGCTATCATTGCTGCAATGACAGTGATTGCATCATGTGAACGTGAAGATTTTCAGGAAAATAATGTTGATGAACAATCCATCACATCAATTCCGGGAGAATGGGAAGTAAAAGCGTATCTAAATGATACACTTATATATGACACATTCAATATATTTACTTCTCAGGTGGCAGGAGATTCCATTATAATTAATGACACTGTCACTAACTTTTGGAACTTTCAAGTAAAAGCTGAAGTTGATGAAAAAAGAAATTCATTCCAAACAAGATTATCCAATAACTTAATGGTAAAAGATTTTGCTGTAGGTGTAAAAATTCCTGTTGGAAAAATCATTCAGTCAGATAGTATTTATTTAGAAATGCAATTTGAGGATGATATAACTCCATTTGGCAACAATTACCAAATTAAAGGACATCGAATTAAATAAATCCCAGTAAAGTCACACATCAAATTCTTCAACTAACCACTGATCATTGTCATCATTATTTACGAGATCTTTTAATGTATCCAATAGCTCTTTTTTGTTGAGAATATTTAGTTTTTTGTTGATACGATGAATTGTGACAAACACTGAGTCAAGTGTTCTATTAGTTATTGTAGCAATATCTTTGGTTTCCATATTGTTTACGAGTAATCCACATAAAATGACTTCCCTGTGAGATAAAGTTGGGAAAGCTCGTTGGATTACTCGTAACTCTTTTTCGTAGTACACTATATCATCCAATGTGAGTTGTTGGTTTTCATCTCTGAAATATTTCTTCATTAAACTTTCGAGCATCGACTTCCCGGTACGATTAAGATATGGTTTCAATTTAGTTATCTCCTCTTTAATACTATAGAGTGATGAAATTGAAGCTACAGAATACTTTTCAGATGCTTTGGTAAAATGTATGATATAAATATTACCAAGAAAAGGATTTGTAATATGCGTCAGCGAATAATTCATTATTTCATGTTTTCCGTTAGGTAGAATAACATGTGCTTTCTCATTTGTAATGATACCTTTAACTTCTTTTTTTATTATATCTGCAAAATAAGGATTCATTTTCTTCCAGGCCTTCAGGTTGAATTCTTCATTCTCTTTCATACCTAAAGTTTCATAGGCACGACTATTCAGGATAATCTCATTAGAATTTACAAAGAATATAGCAGTGGGATAAGGAATCTCATTAACATCTACAATAATTTTATCTCTCGATTGAATATTTCTACCCAATCTGAGCTCTACTTTTGAAGAGTTCATACATGCGGTGACTTTAATATTTGTCACAAATATATAATTATTGTTTGATATTTTGATAAACACCTATAAAAATCACCTTACAAAAACTTACAGAAATATTTCATATCTCTCAAAACGCTTTAATTACGCACTATTTCAATCATTGTTTTTTATATGAAATAAAAAAGCCCGGCACATTCGTACCAGGCTTTTTTAATCGAGTATGTTGTTTTTTATTTAGCGTCTGTTCCTTTTTTATTACCTTATAAGGGCTTTTATTCTTTAGAAGGAGTTTCTTCTTGTGCAGGTGCTTCTTCTGCAGGTGCTTCTTCTGCAGGTGCTTCTTCTGCTTTAGGTTCTGCTTCTTCTTCAGTTGATGCGGCCTCTTCAGCCGGAACCTCAGGTGCATTGGCAGCCTCTTCCTCTGCTTTCTTTTTAGCTAACGCTTCAGCACGTAGTTTATTTACTTTTTTCTCTGCTTCTAAGCGAGCTTTTTCTTCAGCACGAGCTTTCTCTTCATCCTTGGTGATAACTGATTCTTCAGTTTTTAATTTGTTGCTTTTCCAAGCTTCAAATCGTCTTTCAGCTTCAGCCTCATCAAATGCACCTTTAGTCACACCTCCCAATAGGTGCTTTTTCATAAGTACACCTTCGTTCGATAATATATTTCTAACCGTATCAGTAGGTTGTGCTCCTGTTTGCAGCCAATACAAAGCTCTGTCGAAATCTAAAGTGATTGTAGCAGGATTTGTGTTCGGATTATATGAACCTATCCTCTCAATATACTTTCCATCCCGTGGAGCTCTGCTATCTGCAACAATAATTTGATAGAAAGGATGATTTTTACGTCCTCTTCTCTGTAATCTTAATTTAGTTGCCATTTAGTAGTTCTTTAAATGAGTATAATTGTATTTGCGAGTGCAAAGATAATAATTAATTGATTCTGTACAAAATCGGTTCAAACTTTTTTATACAACGGAACATCCATCCCAATAATTGAATTTCACTTGTATATTGATATAAAATGAGCTTTACATTATATGTATCTCACTCTTTTATTTACATAGTTTATAAGGCTCGTATAAGAGCGAGGTATGTCTAAGATAAGACTAAGGTATGTCTAATACTTGTGTCTGTTTGTCTAGTCCTGAAATAGGTTTAACGTTAAAAATGAATTCAAAAAAGGACAAAAAAAACAATGTTTTTGGTTATTTTATATAATTACATTATATTTATGAAATAAATACAATTGATCATGGCTTCTATAAAACTTAAAGGAAAACACATACATATCTTTTTGTGTATCATGTTTTTATGCCTTTTTATGTCATGTATCAAAAATAGATCTAATTATCCTCAGCCAATTGAACGAGCTATAAATCTTTTTTTTATTGAAAATGAATATGATTCAATTATAAATATTCTGAATAATAAGAATCTTATGGCAGATTCCGGAGACTTCGAGGAGGTGAAAAATATTTTTATTGCAGCTGCTTTAAGTGAATCTGACATGCAGGATAGTGCAAGAACAATCTTGCTTAACATAGACAGTACTTATTTGAATGAAAATGATAGATACTATTATTATACTATAAGGGCATTGGTTGAATTCCGACTAAACAAATTACAGGAATTCATGAAAATTGCAACCCCACTTTTATCAGCTGAAGTAAAGGACATAAGGGCTTTGGCATTAACTCAACGCTTAATGTCGAGAACAATGAATCTGTATGAAAATTATGAAATTGCAATCCGTTTACTTCAAAACTCTAGTGAACTATACAGACTAGCAAAATTAAAAAAGAGTGAAGCCATAAATAAAAAATTTCTTGCAAGTTATTATGCTCAGCTTGGAAGTTTTGATTTGGCTATTGAAAATTTAAATGAGGCTGAAAAAACATTCAAAGAGTATGACGACAAGGAGGAACTGTATTATTTATACATAGTAGGTGTAAAAACTTATATTTTACAGAACCAGACTGACATTGCTCGTAAGTATGCAAATCTTGCACTAACAACCATTAGTGGAAATATAAATAATCAGAAACTTGCTTCAATTTATAATTATCTTGGAACGATAGAGAAGCTTGACAGTAATTATAACGACGCCATTAATATGTTTGTTAATGTTACAGAGCTTGATCGTGATTATTTTGGGTCTAATACAAGAGAAATTGAAGCATATATAAACCTTTCATCTATTTATAACTCAGTTGGAGATTATGATAAAGCTAAGAAAAATGCAGCGATAGCTCTTAACAAAATTAAAAATAATGAAAACACTTTTCTTAAATACGAAGCTTTCAGAGAACTTTCAGTAGGATACCACACCACAGACCCATTACTTGCTTATAATTACTTAGATTCGGCTAAATACAGTTTAGAAAGATATCAAGAGCTATCCTCTAAAGGAATAGCAGACTTTGTTAATACACAAAACGCTTTAGTTGGTGCCAATAATCAAATTGTACAATTACAGGAAATAGACAAAAGAAACAGGATTATTAATATTTTAGCGTTCGCTGTAATACTTATGATAATTGCATCATATTTTATAGTTAAAGGCCTGAGCAAAAGAGTTAAAGAAACATCAACTGAATTAGTTAAAAAAAATCTGGCTCAGCTGAAATATGAGAAAGAGGTGAACGCAATAATTAAAAAACATGATGAGTTAGCAGAAAATCAACCCAATAATAGCATATCTTTAGAACATAAATCTGAAATTTTATTCAATAAATTCAACAGTTGGCTGGAAAAAGAAAAAAAGTATTTGCAGTCTGATCTGGATTTGAATATGGCAGCAAGGGAAATCGGCACTAACAGAAGTTATCTCTCAAAATCTATAAACCAGAATGGGGTTGGATTCAGTGAAATTATCAACAGATATAGAATCCTTGAAGTGATAAAAATATTTGAAGATGATGAAGATGAAAGAAACAGTTATACTCTGCCTGAAATAGCTGTAGCAGTTGGTTTCAAAACAAAATCAGTTTTCTATGAATCGTTTCGCAAGGAGACAGGTATGACACCGAGTCAATTTAAAGAAAACATTCAATACACAAAATTATAGTTGATTATTACAATCTATACATCTATTACTACAGATATAGTATCTTATCAATTTAGGTTTTAAATAGTGTTTGGAAAAGTATACTTAAGTATATAGTCGTAAAAAAAAGTCCGAATTTGTAAAATTATACACAAAAACATGTCGCTTATTTGTAATTTTAATTTCTTTTTTGTTCAATTTTAATTTTTCATTATTATCTTAGCAGCCCAAAATCGCAGTATAATGGATAAAATTATAATTAACCAAAAGCATAAGTATCACACAATACTGTCCTTAAATTACAACTTAGCGTCTTTATGCAATATCTTTTATTAGAAATATTCAATATATTTAATAAAATAAACACATTTATCAGGATTTTAGTGTTTAGCTGTTTAGTAATATTTCTTCTGATTGCCTGCAACAAGAACTACGGAAGTATTGTTTCGACAAATTTAAAGAACAACAATAATTTTTCTTCCATTGATTCATTAGTAAAAAGTATATCAAAAGATACTTTAGCACTGGCTCACTATTTAAATCTGGCAAAAACATCAGGCGATTTCTATGCTGAAATGATGATTTATGAGAAAACCGGACAATACTACATGACAAATCAGAACTTTTCGAAAGCAATAGAAAATCACGAAAACTATCTTGAGGCAGCATTTACTTTCAATGATACAATTCATATTATTAAAGCGTTGATCGTATTATCAACAGATTATAATCAAATTTCTGCCTACAGTGAATCTGCAAAATACTACTTTAAGGCACTAAACTTGTTAAAACAACTCCCGGCAAATGATGTTTATAATGCTGATTTATATAAAGCTCAAATTTTGACAGGACTTGGAACAATCTATTTAAATTTAAATGAACCCGGTGAAGCTTTGAAATACTTTAAAGAAGCACTTCAATTGAATTTAAAAAATAATAATATTGAAGGTCAAGCAGAAAATAAACAACTCATAGGACATGCTTACGAAAATATGATTAATTATGATTCAGCATATATATATTACAGTAAATCATTAGAATATTATATTAATTCGAACTCCATTTCGGGTCTTAGCGCATGTTTTAATCGTATTGGCAATTTATATTTAATCAAAGGAGAATATGAAGCAGCATCAGTATATTTGGAAAGTGCTTACAATACGCTTCAAAACACATCTGATATAAAGAACTGGCTTGAAGCATGTCTTTCACTTGGAAATTTAAAAACCAAAACAGGTAATTACAGTGCAGCAAAAGGTTTTCTTTATGAAGGCCTGACTGTTTCAAAAAAACATAATTTTTCCGATTATCTTGAAAGAGTTTATCTATTGTTATCAGAACTACATAAATTGGAAGGTAAGTCTTCATTAGCTCTGGAAGAACGTATTAAGAGTGATCAGTATGCAGAATCATTTAGAGGAGAAAATAATATAAATAGAATTATGCAATTCAGACTCAACTACGAAAAAGAAGTGTATGAAGAAGAAAAAAGTGTTTTGGCTGAACAGCATAAGATCAGAGAAGAAATAAAACAGAAATCAATTAATGTTTCATTAATAATTATCATCTCTTTGATAGCGATAGTAATCGTTTTAATTCAAAATCAAAAATTGAGGATTAAAAGAAATGAAGCTGTATATCAACTTGAAAAAGATAAGACAGACTTTTGTTTAAATGTATCCCAAGAATTTAAAACACCAGTTACTATTATATTAGGTATTTTAGATAGATTGAAGAGAAACATTGATCAAAACAAGGAGATTAAAAACCTAGCTGACCTTGAAATTTTATCGCGACAATCAGAAAATCTACAATTACTAATAGATGGTGTATCCTCAATAGCAAATCTGGAGGAGGATAAAAAACATAATAAAATGGTTTATGGCAATATTATTGCCTACTTACAATATTTGTATGAATGCTATTCTGTGCTGGCTGAAATTAAAAAAATTGATTATCTGTTTCATAGTAATGTTAAAGAACTTCATGTAGATTATATACCAGAGTATCTACGTATAATTGTTAGTAGTCTGATTGGAAATGCAATGGAATATTGTACTGAAAAAGACAATATTACAGTTAATATTAATCTTGATAATAATAAAAGATACTTTACAATTGAAGTTACTGACACTGGAGAAGGAAAGGACTTTATAGATATACCTTATCTATTCGAATCAAGACATCATATACAAAATGGATCTAAAAAATACAATTCACAATCAGGATTGTCAATTACTAAACATTTGGTAGAGCGAATCAATGGCAGGATTGAAGTGAAAAATTACACAAACGGGAAAACAGTGTTTTGTGTAAGACTGCCAATTAGTAACGAAAATATAGATGAGAGTGAGAATAGTATTACAATTCATAAATCTGCAAGTTTGTCTGATAAATATGAAGCTGTTGAATCAAATGCGGATGATCAAAATGACAAACCGATAGTTTTAATAATTGAAGATAATAGAGATATGAGCTATTATTTATCAATTATTCTAAAAGATAAATATAGTGTTATTGTTGAATCAAGTAGTGATTTTGGAATAAGTACTGCAAATAACAAGATTCCTGATATAATTATCTCTGATGTTTCACTACCTCATAAGGGAGGTTATAACTTGTGTGAGGAGATCAGAAGTTCAGATGTCACAAGCCATATCCCTGTAATACTTTTAACAGTAAACAATTCAAAAGAAGAACGAGTACAGGGAATTAAATCAGGTGCTGATGCATTTCTTGTGAAACCTGTTTATGAAGCTGAATTAATTGCTGTTATCGACAGATTGCTATCATCCAGAAGGCAAATAAAAGATAAGTATTCTCAAATTGCACGTTTAAATGCGGTTGGCGAAGAAAATGACTCAGATAACGAAGCTGATATTGACTTTCTCAATCGTGTAACTAACCTTATTTATAGAGATATCACAAACACAGAAAATATTATTGAACTAATTGCTTCTGATGTGTGCATAAGCTCATCACAACTTAACCGCAAGATCAAAGCATTAACCGGTATGACGACCACTAATTTTGTTTTGAAAACCAGATTAAACAGAGCAAAAAAACTACTTACTGTTACTCAAAAACCGATTGGAGATGTTGCAATGGAATGTGGCTTTAATGACTTCGCATATTTCTCTCGCTCTTTTAAGAAGGAGTTTGGAATGACTCCTACTACATTTCAACGTCTTCCCCACTCTGTTAATTAATTTATGATACTTCGGTTTCTGATTAGATATGTCTTGAGCTTAGACATGAAAATATTCCTATGTATTTATTACTAAATAAACAATTAGATTATATCACAAAAAAACACCGTAAAATATTATAACTACTTTACGGTGTTTGGAAGTGATCCGCCTGGGGCTCGAACCCAGGACCCCATCCTTAAAAGGGATGTGCTCTACCTGCTGAGCTAGCGAATCTCCCTAAATGCTTTCTTTCAAAAGCGAGTGCAAAGATAAAAGCTTTATTTTAATTTTGCAACATTTACGTTGAATAAATTGTAGCTTTTTTAACTTGAAACTATTACTTCTCTAAGGATTAGCATGATACATTTAGAAACATTTTATCAATCTGTACAAATTAATATATCAAATGTCGAAATATAATATTTTATTTGCTTCGATTCAATATATCCAAACATTATCAATATCTGTAATGTTCCGGTTTATATGGACCATCAACTGAAACACCAATATAATCTGCTTGCTTCTTAGTAAGTGTGGTCAGCTTCACTCCTATTTGATTTAAATGCAATCTTGCCACTTCTTCATCAAGATGCTTTGGAAGACGGTATACTCCTACTTCATAATCTTTCTGCCATAGATCTATCTGAGCAAGGGTTTGATTAGAAAATGAGTTACTCATCACAAAGGATGGATGACCGGTAGCACAACCAAGGTTTACTAATCTGCCTTCAGCAAGTAGAAATATTGAATTACCCTTTGGGAATGTATATCTATCTACTTGTGGTTTAATATTGAGATGTTGTATTCCCGGGAAATTAACTAAAGCATCAACCTGAATCTCGTTATCAAAATGTCCGATATTGCATACTATAGCCTGATCTTTCATCTGCTGCATGTGCTCAATTGTGATCACGTCGCGATTCCCTGTTGTTGTAACATAAATATTACCTTCTTTCACGGCTTCTTCCATTGTGGTAACCTCAAACCCTTCCATTGCTGCCTGAAGGGCGCAAATCGGATCTATTTCTGTTACAATTACTCTTGCTCCGTATGATCGCATAGAGTGTGCACAACCTTTTCCTACATCGCCATAACCAAGGACTACCACCACTTTTCCGGCTATCATTACGTCTGTGGCTCTTTTTATACCATCAGCAAGTGATTCTCGGCATCCATAAAGATTATCGAATTTCGATTTGGTTACAGAATCATTAACGTTGATCGCAGGAACTAGTAGTTCTCCCTTTTCCATCATCTGGTATAGCCTGTGTACCCCTGTTGTAGTTTCTTCAGAGATACCTTTCATTTCTGCAACAGTACGGTGCCAACGTTTATTATCTTCATTTAAAATTCGCTTCAGAGTGTCAAGTATAATCTGCTCTTCACGATTACTACCTTTTCTATCAATAGTCGAAGAATCATTTTCTGCCAGATATCCTAAGTGTACTAACAGCGAAGCATCACCTCCATCGTCAACTATTAAATTTGGACCCTTGCCATCAGGAAATCTTAATGCCATTTCAGTACACCACCAATACTCTTCAAGGGTTTCACCTTTCCAGGCAAAAACAGGAACACCTGAGGCAGCTATAGCTGCTGCTGCGTGGTCTTGTGTGGAAAATATATTACAGCTTGCCCAGCGCACGTCAGCTCCCAGTTCAACTAACGTTTCAATTAGTACAGCAGTCTGAATTGTCATGTGAAGTGAACCCATAATGCGGGCTCCTTTTAATGGTTTCTCCAATGCATATTTATTACGTATAGCCATCAAACCGGGCATTTCGTGCTCAGCTATTTCAATTTCTTTGCGGCCAAAATCTGCCAGTGTTATATCTGCAACCTTGTAAGGAAGATCAGAGGAAAATTTATTATCCATATTGATTATAATTTGATTTATCTATTTTTAAGTATGCAAAGTTACAAAATTTATAGATTGTTTCTACCTTTGACTTTAAAGAAAGCAATTGAAAGAGTAAGACTTAATGAAAATTATATATTCCAACTTTTTGCCTTTTAATGGATTCAGAGCAATTAATATTTTAGGTGTAGTATTCGCTGGCAAGAAACATAATCCATTAGATGAGTATACTATTAATCATGAATCTATTCATACACGACAAATGCTGGAACTTTTTATTGTAGGGTTTTACTTATGGTACATTTTCGAATGGGTTCTAAGATTAATTATATACAAAAATAGATTCAAAGCTTACAGAAATATTGGATTTGAAAGAGAAGCTTATTGCAATGACACTAACATGAATTATCTAAACAATAGAAGATTTTACTCTTTCATTAAATATTTAAAAGGCTAAAACAGGATATATAAGCACTAATATTAAAAATAAAGGCAATGAAAAAAATTTACATACTTCTTATTTTCGGTGCACTTTTTTTAATAATGTGCGCACAGGATAACCAGCAAAACAAGCAAAATAATCAATTAAATCATGCTATAACTATGAAGTTCAACAAATTATCTCCAGAAGAAGAAAGAGTTATTATTTATAAAGGTACAGAGGTTCCGTTTTCCGGAGAATTACTTAATAATAACGAAAAGGGAACTTATATTTGCAAACGTTGCGATACACCACTTTACAGATCTGAAGATAAGTTCGATGGTCATTGCGGATGGCCTTCATTTGATGACGAAATTGAGGGAGCTGTAAAGAGAGTAAGAGATGATGATGGCCGACGTACGGAGATTCTATGCAATACTTGTGGTGCTCATCTTGGTCATGTATTTTTAGGTGAAGGTTTTACACCCAAACAAACACGACACTGCGTTAATTCAATTTCAATGAAATTTGTGCCTTACGGGCAAGAGAATGATAGAGCTGTATATTTTGCTTCCGGCTGTTTTTGGGGTACTGAATATTTCTTCATGAGAGCACCTGGAGTTAAAGAAACTACTGTAGGATTTATGGGTGGCCATGTAGACAACCCTACGTATGAACAAGTTTGTCAGAAAAACACAGGTCATCTTGAAACTACAGAGGTAGTATACGACCCTTCGGTTACAAATTATGAAGAAATGGTTAAACTGTTTTTCGAAACACACGATTTCACTCAAACAAATGGTCAAGGTCCGGATATCGGACCACAATATCTATCCTGTATATTTTACTCAAACGCTACAGAAAAAGCAATAGCAGAAAGATATATTGATTTACTTACTTCCAAAGGATATATAGTAGCTACTATGCTTAAACCTGCTTCTACTTTTTGGTCAGCAGAAAATTATCACCAGGAATATTATGATAACAAAGGGGGTACACCTTACTGTCACAAATACACCAAAATATTCTGATTCGTAAAGTTATTAATAGTTTCTATAAACTTTTTTAAAAGCTTATATGTTTTATATGTATCGTATTAATAATTATAATGATACGATTAACTTAAAACTGGAAAATATGAAATTATTACGTTCATTATCGATTTTGATTATGATACTCACTATTGGATTAGGTGCAGTATCATGTAAAAAATTAAGTGATGCAGACATCCAAAATGAAGCTCAAGCAGCACTTAATGCAAATCCTGATTTATCAGGAGTAATGGTAACTGTTCTTAATAAAGTAGCTACTATAACTGGTACAGTAGAAGATGAAGCTACTAAGTCTTACGCTGAAAGTACAGTAGCTGGAGTAGAAAATGTTGTATCAGTAGTCAACGAAATTGTAGTGGTTCCACCACCACCTGACTACTCAGCACTTGATAATGCAATTAACGCAGGTCTTGCCGATGCCCTGAAGGACCATCCAAAAGTAACTGCCACTGTTCAAGACGGTGTAATTACTATTAATGGAGAAATCAGAGAAAGAGATCTCCAAACATTAATGGAGAAATTAAATGCTTTAAATCCAGTTCAAATAGTAAATAATGCAACCGTAAAATAATATTCTTATGACATTATCTGAAAAATACAAAGAATTGGTAGACATTGCCATTAATAATAAATTATCGGTAAACGATACTGGTAAAGTCTTAAGAATTGAGGGTGAAGTTGATACAGCAGACATTAAAGACAAAATGTGGGAGATTTATAAGAATCTGGATCCACATTTTAAAAGTAATGATGTGGTGCTTAATGTGAAAAGTAAAGTAAGTGCAGGAGATAAGGTAAAAGTAGTTACCAGGGAGAGCAGATTAAACATACGTCAGGGTCCCGGAACAGACCAGCCTATAGTAGGTAAAGCTGAAAAAGGAGATATTATTACGCTGATTAACAAGACAAACGATCAATGGTGGCTTGTACGTGACAATGATGGTGAAGAAGGATATTGTTATTCTCAATATCTTGAGCCTGTAAACTAAGTCTATCAATTATATTATATCAAAATTTAATTGTTAAAAAGGTCTTTGTTCAGTCATTAATAATAGCAAAGTACAATATTTAATAAGTATTACAAATTCTCAGGAGGGTTATATATAAATCCCTCCTGATTTTTTTGTTTAAGTTTAAGCATACAAAAAATCCCGATTGGACATTGATCCAACCGGGACATTATAAAGAACGGCGGCTACCTACTCTCCCACAAAATATGCAGTACCATCGGCGCTATTGGGCTTAACTTCTCTGTTCGGAA
>Ga0172378_10000301_pt1 | contig 42557 bp, 42 predicted proteins | sample GrowelOW332metaG_FD_119755 | JGI IMG/M metagenome (GOLD analysis project Ga0172378, IMG submission 119755) | Groundwater microbial communities from an aquifer near a municipal landfill in Southern Ontario, Canada - Pumphouse #3_1 metaG | ecosystem: Environmental > Aquatic > Deep subsurface >...
GTATAACGTCTACGACGCTGAACAGATGTAATAACTTCAATACGTTCCATAAGACACTCCTTAACTCTAGTTCTATGCCTAGGTCTTAATTGTGAGTGTCCGTTTTAATTGGGGGTTAATACAAAATCTACTAAATTTGTTCCAATTTTCAAATACTTAAAAGATATTGGGGGTAACTTCATTAAAAGACTATCCGTATGAGAAAAACGTAATTAAAAAATTTGTCGGAGTGGAGGAGCATGGCAAATTAAGAAGATTAAAACGAGAAGATTTTATGTCAGGAAAATACAAAAGTTTCGTTTCGAAATATCAATCAGTAGGCTTTGGAGATTTTCTTACATCTGCAACACCATACGACTTTGTTACATGGTTACCTTATTTCCAAGATATAGATTTAGGTGAGCTTAGAAATTATTTACAGCAAAAACATGATTTCTATCGGAATAGTAATTATATGTCGAACTTTAGGAAAGCTGTAGTATTTTATGATTGGTTAGAGAATGGGCAGGATTTCGTAGTAAGCTAATATTTATTGCTCTAAACTACTTATAGAATCTAAAAACTTGAAAAAAAACACATCAGTATAGAGAATAGAGAATCTGCTGTTTTCTTTACTGGTGCACTATGCTCGAAAATATCAAAATAACCAACCATGAGCTTGTCATTGGTCTTGTTGGTGCGGTGGGCAGTAGCTTAAGCCCCTTAACCGACATTGTGCAAAACTTACTTGAACAGCAATTTAATTATCAAGTTGAAATTATTCGCGTATCTAAAGACATTCTTGCCGAATTTTATCCTTATACCCAAAATGGCAGTGCATTTGACCGTATCCAACATTATATGGACAAAGGCAATGAACTGCGTCGTGACTATCAGAATGACTTTTTAGCGCTACAGATTGTTAAGCAAATTTATCAGCGTCGCCAAGCATGGCAACAGCAACATCCAAAGCAAGATATTCAACAACGCCGTGTGGCTTACATTGTTGATTCACTCAAACATGAAGCAGAAATTCAAGCACTACGCCAAATTTATGGCAATGGCTTTTTTCAATTGTCTTTATATGAAGCCAAAACTGCACGTACCCACGCTTTGGTCAATAAATATGGCATGAGTGAAGACAATGCCAAAATCTTAATTGAACGTGATGAAGGTGAAGCCAATTCCTATGGGCAACATACCAGTGAAGCCTTTCATTTGGCAGACTATTTTTTAAAATTTGAACATAATTTAAATCATTTACGTGAATCTTGTTTACGCTTTTTAAAGCTGATTTTTAAGAATCCGTATATCACGCCTACCTTTAATGAATTTGCCGCTTATATGTCATTTAGCGCCAGTTTACGTTCGGCAGATTTATCGCGCCAAGTGGGGGCGGTGGTGGCGCGTGATGAAACCATTTTAGCGATTGGCTCTAATGATGTGCCTAAATTTCGCGGTGGTACATATTGGCCTTACTTTAATGAAGAGACTGGTGCGGTTGAAGATGTCGCCAATGGGCGTGACTATATGCGTGGCTATGATGTCAATACGCAAGAAAAACAGGGCATTATTCAAGACTTACTGGGTCAAATTGAACATGTGATTGAGCGTGAGATGCCCAATGAGCGTCGTGCTTCAGTAAAAACTGAAATTGAAAATATTTTAAGACAAAGCAAAATTAAAAACATTTTGGAATATGGTCGGGTTGTGCATGCCGAAATGGATGCTTTACTCAGTTGTAGCCGCAGTAATATTTCAACCGTAGGGGCAACTTTATTTGTGACCACCTTTCCATGCCATAACTGCGCCAAACATATCCTAGCTGCAGGGATTGAAAAGGTGGTTTTTGTAGAGCCGTATCCAAAAAGTTTGGCTCTGCATTTACATGATGAATCAATTACCCAACGTTGGGAACACAGCGAAACTGACATTACCCATAAATTGATTTTTGAGCCGTTTGTGGGAGTGGGCGCACGTAGCTTTATGAATTTATTTTCTTTGTCTTTAGGAGTTGGGGAAAAACTTAAACGTAAAGATGCTTTTGGGCATGTACTCAATTGGCAAGCCAGCACTGCAACGCTTCGCATGCCGCTGCATGTTTTATCTTATCAGGATTTAGAAGCCAAGATTATGCAAGTAATTGCCCATAAGAAGCCTGAATAAAAAATCCCGCCTAGTGCGGGATTTTTTTAACCTTGCATTTTTTTAAGCTTACGGTCATAAATAAACGTGCCAAACGGTAAAATAGCCGCAACTAAACCAGTCACAAACATGGTCAGTGACCATTTTTTACGTTCACACACCACAAATAATAATAAGACAAAAGCAATCACTAAAATGCCGTGTCCCATGCCCACATATTTCACTAAAATGGGATTGCCCCATACATATTTAAGTGGCATAGCAATAAATAACAGCATTAAAAAGGATAAACCTTCAACTAACCCCAGTACACGTAAAGCTTGAATATTCATATAAGATGCACAAAAAAACTACTCTATACTCGCTAGCCTAGTGCTTTAAATCGAGATAAGCAATTAAATGATCAACACAGTGTGATTGAGTTGGAGATCTTTTTAAGATACTAAATTCAATTAACAATTTAGGACAATAAAAAAGCAGCAGAAGCTGCTTTAAATTTTAGCGAATCACGCCACAGGCAATACGCTCGCCACCACCACCGAGTGCTTTAGGCACATCAGCATAGTTATCACCACCTGCATGCACCATCACACTACGGTTAGTAAGATCTGCCACTTTTAAACGTGGTGCAATTAAACGTACATTGGTAGTGCCATTTGCTGCGACTTTAAGCGCAGGTAAATCACCTAAATGACCAGTTAAAGGTGTACCGTGGTTGGCAGCGCCATTGCTATTTAAATGGCTACCTGCGGCTAAAGCTGCGCCCATCTTGCCATCTTTTTCTGCAGGTGCACATGATGGATTTTCATGAATATGAAAACCACGCTCACCTACAGGTAAGCCACTTAAATTGGTGCTAATGATTAAACCAGCCACGCTGTCTTGAAAAGTAATCGTACCAAGTTTTTGTCCAATTCCTTGCGCTGAAACTGCATTCACTTCAACAGTTTTTTGTGCTGTAGGTACAATTTGACCTTGTTCATTGGTGGTGGCGCAACCTGTGGCAAAAATAGTGCTTAGTGCCGTGATGCTAAGCAGTTTAACGAATGATGACATAGAAGAATCCCTAAGCTTGTAATTATAAACAAGAATCATTTAAACAAAGTCGTAGTGTGAACTCAATGCCATAACTGTATAAGTTTTATTTTGATACAGATGAATCGACTGGATCAGGTGCTTTGAGTTGCGGAAGTGCAGCATCAGATTCTTGTGCTTCGTGCAACCATTCTCGCCAAATAGCAAGCAGTACCGCTAAAATTACCGGACCAATAAATAAACCGACCATGCCAAAGCTGGCTAACCCCCCAAGCACGCCAAACATAATTAAAATAAATGGAATTTGGGTGGCTCCTGAAATCACCAAAGGACGAATGACATTATCGGCAGTGCTTACCACACAAATGCCCCATGCTAAAACACCAATGGATTCAATGGTTTGTCCTTGGGAAAATAACCACAATGAAATTGCGCCATAGGCTACAGGAGGACCAAAAGGAATTAAAGCAAACACAAAAGTCACAAGGGTCAGTAGCATTGGATTAGGAACACCAGCGACAAAATAACTCAAGCCTGCCAATAAAGCCTGCGCAATTGCAGTGAGCCCCACACCATAAACCACAGCACGCGTGGTTTCTGAAATTGTGTCAAGATAATGATGCACACGCGGACCAATCACCATTTCAAGCGCACGACTGACTTGATTTAAAATGCTTTGACCATCGCGGTAGAAGAAAAATAAAGTTAACACTGCAAAGCACAGTTTGATTAAATTACGGGTAACTTCATTAAAGACTACTTTACCGTAATTTAAATGGCCTTGAATCCACAAAGACACAGATTGAATAATGCTATTGGGATCATGATTAAGTTCACGCAAAGTACGCGCAATCTCACTGCCCACAAAAGGTAAATTGGTAATAAAATCAGGAACTTTTACATGCCCTGAAAAAACTTGTTTTTGTAATTCATAATACAGGTTGCGCCCTTCGTGTTGCAGCATAAATAAAGCAAACAACACCGGTATACCCACCACCAAGACCACCAGTAAAATCATGACGGTAGCACTTAAGGTTGATTTTTCATTGCAAAAGGCTTTAATGCGACGATACAGTGGCCAAGTCATATAGGCAATAATAGCAGCCCACAATACCGGCACAATAAAGTATTTGAGCACGCTAAAGCTCAAAAACAACAAGAAGAAAAATAGCCCAAAGAGTAAGACTCTTTGTATTGTTGGCGCGTATTGATGCACTGATGTCACTGATTAATTAATGTGTCGTGAACCATCTTAACTGAAAAATCTATTGCAGCAAGTTAAAGCGTGTTGAGAAATCATTTTTAAATTTAAAACCAATTACTTGGATCTTCAACAATTGCATTTAATACCGGTTGCCATTGATCTTGCATACTTAAATACGTTTTTTGAGGTTTATCAAATATATTTAAGCCTTGTTGTGCCAGTTGTCCGTAAGCAGCACGCTCTGAAATCCAAGCCAGTGGTTGCTGACCGACTTTTTCAAAGAAGGCTTGAATCTCTTTATTAGTGGCACTGTTGGCTTTAACGCGTGTGGCCAGCAAATGAATCTGCACTTTGCCTTTACGAATACGTTTAATATCTTGGATGTGCTTTAAGAAACGGCGTGTGCTATCGATATCAAAAAATGAGGGTTGTAGGGGCGTTAAAATCGCATCAGCTTCAGCAATCAGTTGTTCGGCATTGTCACCTGAGAGTGCGCCGGGTGCATCAACAATAAGATATTCTAGCTGTTTGGGTGCATGACCAAAATTTTTCTCAGATGTCCAGTCTACGCTTTGAATCGAATTGGCCTGCTCGGGACGTTGTTTGAGCCAATGTAAAGCGGATTTTTGCTTATCTGCATCTGCAAGTCCAACTTTATAGCCCTTTTGCGCCAATGCTGAGGCGAGACTAATCGCGGTTATGGTTTTGCCACAGCCACCTTTTTGATTTGCAATTAAAATAGTTTTCATGACCCTAGTGCTTTTATTCTGCTCAGCCCTAGCATAGCATTGTTTTATGACATCGCTATTATTTAGGACAAAAGTATAAATAAATCATTATGTCAGTGAAACATAAAATATTTTTGATGTAACTTGTATGTGCCAAAACAACCAAAAATTGAACAAATGCTAAGTATCTTAGACACTCATTTTTAAAAAGCCATACTAAGGAGTAGATGAAAAAGCTACAAAAATATAGCAAAGCTAAGCAACTTGTTACCTATTCAAAATTGTAGTTTTGAATCAAAACATTAAGCTTAAATTTAAGTTTATACAGATAAAGAGCATTGCCATGAAAAGAGCCCTGCTTGCGGCAACCTGTGCTGCGTTGAGTATCTTTGGGGTTGTAATCAGCCATGCTTCAGCAGAGTACAATATTGCCAAAGGTTTACCGCCCGTTGTTGCCCATCAATCTATTGAGGTTTTACAGCCATTTGAAGGTGACTTTCGAATTTTAGGTTCAAAAATCTATCATGATGATGCACAAGCGAAATTTTCACCAATTGACTATGCGGTAAGTTGGGGGATGTTTGCTGAACCTGAAATTGCCCGCACCATTTCTGTCAATCAATATGACCGTTACTTAAATTGGAAAATGCCACAAGTTCCAGTACCGGTAGAGCAGGCCATGCAAATGGTGTCCAATATGCACATTGTGCCGGCTAATCCTGAGATTGCGCAAAAAATTAAACAAGTAAAACGAGGGGATCTCGTGCGTTTACAGGGCGAGTTGGTTGAAATCAAAGATCAAGATTTAGTCTGGCGTTCATCTTTAACGCCTACGGATATTGGTGATGGTGCATGTGAGGTTTTTCGTGTAAATTCAATTCAATGGATTGAAAAAGTCCACACTTAAATCTTTGGGGAAAATATGAAAAAAATTGCTTTGTTGTGTATGGCTAGCGCATTACTCACTGCTTGTGTGAGTACACCAAAACCCACAGAACTACCAAAAGGGACCTATAGTTATACAGTAGATACACCATGTGCGGAAAACCTAACTTTAAAAGTAGGCGAGAGCATTAGCGTACAGTTTTATGATAATAGCGGTTCAACTGGTTATTCGTGGAGCGTTGTAGGTGCCAAAAATTTTGATGTAACTAAAGCTTATGTTGCTATGTTACCAACTGACATGCCAGTTCCGGGTTCAGGACAAGACAAAACCTTTACGTTTACTGCTAAAGCAACCGGCACAGACCAAATTGCCATTCATCAGGGGCGTGGTTGGGAAGGTCAATCTCCTGCACGTTGGTCATGTAAGGTGACCATTCACTAAAACAAACCTCCCATTTGGGAGGTTTTTTTATTTAGCTTGTAAAGCTTGTCCTGAAAACTCAATGCCTTGCCAGCCATGCTGCATAAATTGCCGAATATTTTGATGGCTTGAGCCTGTCGGGTCTGCTAAAACTCCTACATAATGTTCAGCAAATAAGCTTAATGTTTGCTCGTGTTCTAATTGATGTAACTGTGCAAAGGAAAAAACTTTAGCACTGCCTTGATTTTCCCCAGCTTGGTTATATTGTGCACCGTTTCTAAAGGCGGTGGGGGTGTAGTGATAATGCTGGTCAATGTAAGCCAATACATCACTAAATTGAAAGGATGCTTGAGTTAAGCTTTGCAGTAAATCCTGTACCATCTGGGTCATCCTTAAAAAATAAACATTAATATAAAGTGCTTGAGTGTGAAGTAAAAGCATTTATGGTGAGAAAAAAATGACGTGGTTCTGGGTGGCATTAGGCGGTGCAATTGGCGCAAGTTTACGCTATGGCGCAGGTTTAGTCTTTTTCAAGTCACACAGCTTATTTCCATGGACAACATGGTGGATTAATATTTTAGGTTGTGGCTTAGCAGGGCTATTTTTTGCATTGAGTCAAAAATATCCAACTCTACAGCAAGAGGCACGCTTATTTTTTATGGTGGGCTGTTTAGGCGGTTTTACCACCTTTTCTAGTTTTGGTTTAGAAACTATTCAGTTGCTGAAATAGGGGCATTTTATGCTTGCCTTAAGCTACGTGGTGTCAAGTGTACTGGTTGGCTTGAGTTTGCTTGCATTGTTAATGTATATGCTACAGCGTTAAAAAAAGGGTCTAATACAAGATTAGACCCATGCCAGCCACAGCATAAAATGATATTAATCTGACTTTTTACGCCCAAAACGCGCAAAGCGTTTATTAAAGCTTGCCACACGACCTTCGTTGCTGGTTTGACGTTGCTCACCGGTATAAAAGGGATGCGAAGCGCTTGAAATATCTAAGCTAATGTAAGGATAACTCTGACCTTGGTATTCACGTGTAGTGGCACTTTTTAATGTACTACCAATCACAAAATACACATCAGCATTGGTGTCATGAAATAAAACTTGTTGATATTCAGGATGGATATTTTCACGCATCTCGCAATTCCTTGTCTTTAGATATGTTATAACATAACATAAAAGTTTAAAAAGTAAACCCAAAGCTTAAGGCTTTGGGTGATAAAGTTAGCTGCGTGGTGGTACTAATTCATCTAAAACATCATTTAAATTATCATGCACTTTTAGATTAATTAAATTCCAATATTGTCCTGAAATCGTCCGATTCACCATTAAGGTTTCAGGTGAAGGCTTAAATAAATCCCAATATTTTAGCGAAGGTTTGACCAGTTCCATCGCATCATGGTGTGAACTATTGGCAGCAAAATCATAATGTGTGAGCAATGGACGGGTAAAAATTTCCACCCATGCGCGGTATAAATCCTGCGGAAATTTCCCTTTTTCTGAGATTGAATTTAAACGCAATAAGTAATCTTCCATACTGGAAAAGTCTTCAGCACGTGCTGCATGAATTAAAGCTTTAAAATTCTCTACCACTTCTGTTGATAAGCTTTTGACACCGCCATAGTCATAAATAAGTACGCTGCCATCTTCACGAAAAGCAAAGTTGCCCGGATGAGGGTCACAATGGAAACGTTTTAAATAGAAAATTTCTTGTCCAATCGCACGTAATAAACGACGCCCCAATTGGTTACGTGTGTCTTGTGACCATGTACGCGCTGTTTCAATGCCGTGCCCTTGCTCAAAACTTAAAGTTAAAACGTGGCGTGACGAATACTCGCTATACACTTGTGGAATCACCACTTTAGGGTCAAGTGCTTGATGGAAGGTACGTGCGACCTGTAGATTTTGTGCTTCAATTTGGTAGTTAAGTTCGTTATCTAGGCTGTCTTGAATTTCTTGAAACAGGCGATCTTGTAATTTACGCTCAATTTTAAGTACACCCATTAGGCGTAAAGCCAAGCGCACTTGTTTTAAATCACTGGCACAGGCTTCTTCAACACCCGGATACTGTACTTTGACCACCACCTGCTCACCACTGTTTAAAGTGGCGCGATGCACTTGCCCAATGGAGGCTGCTGCAAATGGGGTTTGATCAAAATCGGCAAATAAAACGCTTAACGGCTTGCCTAGCTCTTTTTCAACTTGTTGCTGAATTTGCGCAAAAGGCATTGGTGGCGCTTGGCGTTGTAATTTAGCAATCGCTTTAGAGACTTCAGGGGGAAAAACGTCTTTATATTGTGAGGCGATTTGTCCGACCTTCATTACTGCACCTTTCATTTCACCTAAGGTTTCAGCAATTTGTAGCCCAATGTCTTGAAACATTTTACTGCGTGCGGCATTTTTCTGTTCTTCGTCTGCGGTTAAATTACGCAGTGAATTGGAAACGGTTTTTGTCGCAATACTTGCCGTCATGCTTGCAAGTTTCATAAAACGACGACCAGGCGTAGTTGCCGGTTTTGCCATGCCTAAATCCTCAAGAAAAAGTCGAGCTCATGCATGATCATAGGCGACAAATGCATATCTGCCTACTTTAAATTGTTAAAGGATTGTACAAATCATTCGCTTGATGTGCTAAGTCTTAAAACAGTGACAAGCGTTATGGCATATTGAAAATAACTTAAAAAAAGCGAAGGTGTCAGCTTCGCTTTTTACGTCAGATGCTTAAACTTAAACGTTTGTTATTCATGTATAAACGCATCAATAATAAAATACAGGCTACGGTTAAACCGACAATCAAACCAACCCAAACCCCAGGTGCACCCATACTGGTAAAGCGTGATAAGTAAATGCCTACAGGGAAAGCCACCACCCAATAGGCAATCATGGTGATCCACATCGGGCCTTTGGTATCTTGCATACCCCGTAGGCAACCGGCTGCGCTAATTTGCCATGCATCCATAATTTGATAAGCAATCGCAAACCAAATTAAATACATAGCCACTTCTGCCACCATTACATCTTGGGTATAGACTGCCACAATTTCAGGGCGTAATAACCACATAAATAGCATAGTGGTTAAAGCCAATCCTGTGGCTGTGATCAAGCCTAGTTTTTGCACTTTGCGCATGGCAACGTAGTTTTTTTCACCATAATAGGTCCCTACACGAATGGTCAGTGCCAAGGCTAAAGACATGGGGATCATAAACAATTGTGAAGTCACGGAAATGGCAATTTGATGTGCAGCGACAATGGTTTCACCTAAAGGGCTTAAAATAATGGCAGCCGTACTAAAAATACTCACTTCAAAGAAAATGGCTAAACCAATCGGTAGCCCGAGTTTTAAAATACGTTTAATCCAGTAGCTGTCGAGCTTTTCAAAGTGACTAAAAATTGAAGTGGCTTTATAGATCTTGGCTTTTTGAATATAGCCTAATAAAGCAAAGAACATTAACCATTGCAAAATTGCAGTAGCAAAACCACAGCCGGCGCTGCCCAAAGCAGGGATTGGGCCTAAACCATGCATAAACACATAGTTGAGTGGCACAAGTGCCACTAAAGCCAACAGACTAATTACAGTCACAGGACGTGGAAAGCCAAGTGCTTCAGAGTAGCCACGTAAAGCTGCATACATGGTCACCGCAGGCATACCAAAGCCAATAGCATGCAAAAACAAACTTGCTTTAGGCAACAGATTGTCGGGAACACCCAACACAGGCAATAATAGTGGCATCAGTTGTAGCAATAAACCAGCAATCACGCCAAGAATCAGCGCCACCCATAACGATTGGCGCACGATGGTGGCAATTTTCTCTGGGGTGCGTGCACCATTGGCTTCAGCAACCAAGGGCGTGGTAGCAATCATAATGCCACTAAACAGCAACATGATTGGAATCCATAAACCCACCCCCACAGCAATGGCGGCAAGGTCAACCGCAGAGAGTTGACCGGCCATAATGGTATCAATCAGACCAAAACCTGCTTGAGCAAATTGTGTGATTAAAATAGGCAGCATTAAATGCATGAGCTTCTTAATTTCAAAGCTCGTAGACGTCACTTGGGGCACACTTTTACTCATCATCTAGCGTTGTAGGGTGAGTAGTACACCAACAAATATGACCACGCCACCCAATAAACGTTGCCAATGGATTGGATTTTTTTCGGCACCTAGCCCGCCAAAATGATCAAACAGCATAGAGGTGAGGATTTGCCCAAAAATCACTAAGCCGGAAAATGTTAATAAGCCTAGTTTAGGCGCAGTATAGATGCTTAAACTAATTGCATAAACCCCCAACAAGCCAGCACACCATGCATACCAAGGCAATTGGGAAAACTGTTGCAGTGAAGGCCATGCTTGTTTTTGGAGCACCACTAAAACAGCAAGAATCAGTGTGCCGAAGCTAAACGATATTAAAGCGGCTTGTAAGGGGGAGCCTATACTTTGGCTGACTTGAGCGTTAATGGCTGTTTGTAAAGTCATTGCAGTGCCAATTAAAAACACCAAAGGCAACAAGGCAAGCAATTGCACAGAAAAATTCATCGGTTTAATCCATTTCTTTTTATTGGCTTTTTTACTCTACGCGAAAAGTGTGTGGCTTTTCGTCAGTGTCTTGCTATAGACATGTTAAAATAACGCTCTTGTTTTTCTTGTTTTGAGCTTTTGCCTTGGTCAATTTAAATCCGCAGTCTGTACCGTTGTCGTTATATATCCATATGCCATGGTGTGTGCGTAAGTGCCCATATTGCGACTTTAATTCGCATGCGGTGCCCGATGGCAAACTGTCTTTAGATTTAGAACAACAATATTTACATGCTTTGGTTGCAGACTTTAAAACCCAGTTACATTTTGCTCAAGGGCGTCACATTCATAGTGTTTTTATTGGTGGAGGAACGCCGTCTTTAATTTCCGCGCAAGGCTATATGTGGCTATTTACGCAATTAAAAAGCTTGCTGCCATTTGAAACCGATTGCGAAATTACCTTAGAAGCCAATCCCGGTACGCTTGAACATGAGCCATTTAAAGATTATTTAGAGGCCGGTATTACCCGGTTATCACTCGGTGTGCAAAGTTTTAATAGTGAACAGTTAAGCAAGCTTGGGCGTATTCATAGTAATGATGATGCCATATTGGCAATTCGGCATGCCAAACAGGCTGGTTTTACACGGCTCAATGTTGACTTAATGCATGGTTTACCCGAGCAAAGCTTAAGTGAAGCCTTGCTTGACTTACAGCTTGCAGTAGAAAATGGTGCAACGCATATTTCATGGTATCAATTGACCATTGAGCCCAATACAGTATTTTTCCGCACCCAACCGATTTTACCGCAAGATGAAGTCTTAGAAGATATTCAAGCCGCAGGCGAGGAATATTTAAAAGCACAAGGCTTTATTAATTATGAAGTGTCGGCATGGCGTAAAGAATTGCCATCGGCACATAACCTCAACTATTGGCAATTTGGTGATTACCTTGCCATTGGTGCAGGCGCACACGGTAAAGTCACGCAAGCCGATGGTGTCTATCGTTTTCAAAAAACCCGTCTTCCTAAAGATTACTTGGCCAAAGTACCTGCCGAACATGTGCAGTACAAACGCATTGAACAGGATGAATTACCGTTTGAGTTTATGATGAATGCTTTACGCTTAAATGAGGGTGTAGAGGCACGGCTGTATCAAGAACGTACGGGTTTAGATTTAAAGACTTTACAACCTATTCTAAGCGGATTGCGTGAGCGGCAACTGATGGTGGTCGATCCAAATCGGTTGGCATGTACAGAAAAAGGACATATCTTCTTAAACTCAGTATTAGAAGAATTTTTATAAGTTATAAGCGTCATAAAAAAGCCCAACATTAGTTTGGGCTTTTTTCATTGATAGGCTTAGTAATCAAAACTAAAATGTTCGGCGTTTAGTGCAAGCATACTACGTGGGGTATGTACCATCGCCTCGGCATGACCTTGGGCACGGGGTAATAAGCGTTCAAAATAAAAATCAGCCACTTTAATTTTGGCTTTATAAAACTCAATACTTTCAGGGCCTTGATTTGCGCCAATTTTCTCTGATGCAACCGCAGCTTGCTGTGCCCAAAAATAGGCCATCATCACGTAACCTGAAAACATTAAAAAGTCATTGGAGGCAGAGGACACCATATCACGGTCTTTACGGGCTGCCATGATCACTCTTAACGTCAGGGTATTCCATTGTGCGCATAGTTTGGTTAATTCCCAAGCAAAACCACGCATGTATTTGTTACGTGCATGATTGCTACAGAATCTTAAAATTTCTGAGGTGTAATCGCGAATGACTTTACCGCGTGAGCCTAAAATGACTTTACGTCCTAGTAAATCAAGCGCTTGTACGCCTGTAGTACCTTCATACAACATGGCAATGCGTGCATCACGTACAATTTGCTCCATGCCCCATTCTTTGATATAGCCATGACCACCAAACACCTGCATACCTAAATTGGCTGCTTCGTGTCCCAACTCAGTTAAAAAGCCCTTTAAAATAGGGGTATAAAATCCAAGCTGATCATCATATTGTTTAAATGCAGTGTCATCACCACGCTCTAGCGCATCTTGCATGTTGTCAGAAATCTGCGCGGCATAATAAATCATGGCGCGACCACCTTCCGCAATCGCCTTTTGCGTGAGTAACATGCGACGTACGTCGGCATGGTAAATAATTGGGTCGGCAACTTTTTCAGGTGCTTTTTTACCTGATAAGGCACGCATAGATAAACGTTCTTTAGCATAAGGCAAGGCATTTTGAAAAGACAACTCAGCATGTGCAATGCCTTGAATGGCGGTGCCAATACGCGCCGTGTTCATAAAGGTAAACATGGCATGTAAGCCCTTATGTGGCTCGCCAATTAAGTAGCCTGTGGCATTGTCAAAATTAAGCACCGCAGTGGCAGAGGCACGAATCCCCATTTTATGTTCAATCGAACCACAGCTCACCTGATTACGCTCAGCAATACTCCCATCAGCATGGCTTAAAAATTTAGGCACAATAAACAGCGAGATACCTTTAGTTCCCTCGGGCGCATCTGGTAAACGTGCCAAGACAATATGGATAATATTTTCAGTCAGATCATGTTCACCTGCGGAAATAAAGATTTTGGTACCGCTAATATTATAATTGCCATCCTGGCGTGGTTCGGCTTTGGTTTTCACCTGGCCTAAGTCAGTTCCACATTGTGGTTCAGTCAAACACATGGTACCTGACCATTCGCCAGTGACTAATTTTGGCATATACGTGTCTTTTTGGCTGGCTGTACCATATTGCATAATAGTGTTCATACAGCCAATACTTAAGCCCGGATACATCTGAAATGACCAATTGGCTGTTCCCATCATCTCAGATTTAATTAAATTGAGCGAAGGGGGTAAGTTTTGCCCGCCATATTGTTCAGGATAAGATAAACCTTGCCAGCCGCCTTGCACCAATTGTGCATAAGCTTCTTTATAACCTTTTGGTGTGGTTACTGTACCATTGTCAAAATGGCAGCCTTCGGCATCACCACTTTGATAAAGCGGAAACAACACATTTTCACAAAAATCAGCCGCACCCTCTAAAATCATATCAACGGTTTCAGGATCAGCTGCCGCTCCATGAGTTAATTTTTGATAATGTTTTGGATAATCAAATACTTCATTCATTAAGAAGCGCATATCACGAAGAGGAGCTTTATAGCTTGGCATAGTTGTAATCCTAATTTTAAAAATCGTTATAAGAGGTGCCGATATTTTGATTATTGCTGCACAGGTCAAGCTTGCATGTTACCTAAAGCAGATTTCATTTTAATACTGTGGTTATGCTACTGAAAAAATGAAATTTACCTCCTGAGCGTATTAAGGTGAAACGTTAATATATAAATAACATATTAAATTTAATCATAAAAAAACATAGCAAAATATTGTGAGAATGTGTGTGCAAATAAAACACATTTTTTATAAATGTTTAAGCTATGTTCACTTTGTTTGTCTATAAAAAAGAGCCTCTTTGGACTCTTTTTTTACATGAAAATTTTATAAAAAGTCTTTTAATTCTGGGCGTACACCATGCCAAATATAAAATGCTTCAATGGCTTGTCCCACCAACATACCAAAACCATCTGTGTTGGCTACACCACGTGCTTGGGCTTGGTCTAAAAAGCTAGAAGCTTTGCCATAAGCCATTTCATAGGCAGCTTTAAATTGTAGTGATTCAGGCAAAAGCAATGCATCACCGCTTAAACTTGCAGAAGTGGCATTAATGATTAAGTCAAACTCACCGCTTAACTGGTCTAAACCAATCGCCGACAATTGAGCGCTTGGCACGTTGTTTTGTAAATCAGCCACCAATTGCTCAGCGCGAGCAAGGGTACGATTGGCAATCACAATGTGTTGTGCACCGGCCTGCACCAAGGGGTAAATCACGCCACGCGTGGCACCACCTGCACCTAAAATTAAAATACGGCTGTCTGTTAAGTTCCAGTTGAGGGCTTGAATGGCAGCCACCAAACCTTGACCGTCGGTATTGTCGCCGTGCAATACACCGTCTTGCATCCATAAGGTATTTACAGCTTTGGCGATTTTCGCGCGCTCAGTTAATTGTGTACAGGCTGCAAAGGCTTGCTCTTTAAAGGGGACGGTGACATTCATGCCTACGCCGCCCTCTGCAAAAAAAGCCTGCATACTGGCTAAAAAACCATCCAGTGGTGCTAAGCGTTTATGGTATTCAAGCGTAATGCCCATTTTTTTGGCAAAAGCATGATGCAGTTCAGGCGAGCGTGATTGTTCAATAGGGTTTCCAATCACAGCAAATTGTTTGCTCATAAAGGCAATTCCGTGTGCACAACAGTGTGGCCACTATACGGTAAAATGCTTAAGGGTTACAAATGTCGTTCACCACATCAAACAGGCAAATCGTTGCCAGTAAAAACAAAGCTAAAGCTGTTAAGGCACTCACGCTTATAGAGAGGCTATCAAACAGGTTGTTTTCGTAATGAAATGTGGTAAAAAAAGAAACAGATAATAAAGAAATTAACAGCGTAAACCACAGCAATTTATGCTGAGAGAATGAAGCAAGCATGCGGCAAGCCTAAGGCAACAGGTAACAATGCTTTAGCTTAACGGTTTTTATCGGCTCTATGTGAAATAGGTTGTAATTAAATATGTGAAAAAAAGGCTATCACACAGATAGCCTTACACAGATTAGTTGAGCTCATGTAACCAATCACGCGGCTTAAGGTAGTAATCGGTGAGACGTTTTTCAGGTGAACCTTCTTCCCACTCCGGACGATATGACCAACCGGTTAATGGCGGCAGACTGACTAAAATGGATTCAATACGGCCACCAGTTTGTAAACCAAACAAGGTGCCACGGTCATAGACCAAGTTATATTCTACATAACGGCCACGGCGATAAAGCTGAAAATCACGTTGTGCTGGGCTATAAGGCTTGTCTTGATTACGCTCAAAAATTGGCAAAATGGCACTTAAGTAACCATTACCCACTGCCTGCATATAGCTAAAGCAGGTTTCAAAATCCCATTGATTTAAGTCATCAAAAAATAAACCACCCACACCACGTTGTTCATCACGGTGCTTTAAATAAAAATAATCATCACACCATTGTTTATGTTTTGGATAAATCTCTTCGCCAAACGGAGCACACAAATCATGCGCAGTTTGATGCCAAGACAACACATCCTCATCATTGGGATAAAATGGCGTTAAGTCAAAACCACCGCCAAACCACCAAATCGGTTCTTGACCCTCAGGCTCGGCCACAAATAGACGCACATTAGCATGCGAGGTCGGCACATGCGGATTTTTAGGATGAATCACCAGTGATACACCCATTGCTTGGGCTTTAGCGCCGGCAATTTGCGGATGACGTTCGGTGGCAGAAGCAGGCAATTTAGAAATATTAATGTGAGAAAACATCACACCGCCTTTTTCAATCACAGTGCCATTTTGTAGGACACGTGAACGACCACCGCCACCTTCAGGGCGTTGCCAATCATCAATTTCAAATGTAGCGCGACCGCCACCTTGTTGTTCTTGTTGTTCTAAGGCCGCACAAATACGGGCTTGTAAATCTAGGAGAAATTCGCGAACGCGTTGGATATCAGCCGAAGTTGGGTGCTGCATAAGTGACGCCTCAGTAAACGATAAGATACACCATCATCAAAGCATAAAACCTTAAATAAAGTAAGGGATTTTGAATTAAAAATCCCATTATGCTTCACTTAAAAATCATCTGTGTCATACAGATGTGACATACGTTCGTGCTTCGTTTTTAAATATTGCTCATTAAATGGATTTAAACCCACTGTTAATGGTACACGACCCACGACATCAATGCCTTGCTCTGTTAAAGCTTGTATCTTGAGTGGATTGTTGGTGATGAGTTTGACCTGTTTGACCTGCAAATGCTCAAGCATGATGTTACACATCTCATAAGTACGTGCATCGGCTGGCAAATTTAGCATTAAATTGGCATCAACTGTATCGTGGCCTTGATCTTGTAAGGCATAAGCGCGAATTTTATTGGTGAGTCCAATACCACGACCTTCTTGGCGTAAATATAAAATTACGCCTTGTCCTGCTTCATGAATTAAACGCTGCGTGGCTTGTAGTTGTGGGCCACAATCACATTTGAGTGAAGCAAAAGCATCCCCAGTTAAGCATTCTGAATGCACGCGTACTAACACTGGTTCGTTTGGTGGCAGTTCTAACCCTTTAGACAATGCCACATGCTCTTCGCCAGTGTCAGGATCTTGAAAAACACTAATCTTAAACTCACCAAAGGCGGTGGGCAGTCGAGATGTTGCGACAAATTGAATTGGCACTGCAAAACCCGTAAAACAAAAAAATTGACTAAAGTATAGCTTAATGGTTGGACATTAGTAGAATTGCAATGTGGAATTCACACAGAAGATTTTCTTTTTTGTATAAAGCACACGATAATGGTTGATAAATAGTGAGATTATTCAGGATAATCTCAACTACCATGCCCGCGAGAGATTTGTTTTAAAACGCCATCGCTAAAAATGTGGCTGATTTAAGGTGCTATCATTCGACGATATGTTCGAGTAACCCATTTGACCTAGCGATAGATTTGCCAGGCTTTAGAAGGCTTTGCCACATATGTTGTATACAGAAATTCCAACTCATCGCCCTGTAACTTCGTTGCTCGATACGATCGATCATCCTGAGCAATTGCGTACTCTTGACCGTAGCCAACTCAAACAAGTGGCGGATGAGTTGCGTCATTATATTTTGTATGCAGCAGGTCAAAGTGGTGGACATTTTGGCGCAAATTTAGGTGTCATTGAATTAACTGTAGCCTTGCACTACTGTTTTAACACCCCGCATGATCGTTTGATTTGGGATGTCGGTCATCAAGCCTATCCACATAAAGTTTTAACGGGTCGCCGTGAACAGCTTGTTACTATTCGCTCTAAAGATGGTTTAGCGGCATTTCCTGCACGGGAAGAATCTGAGTTTGATACGTTTGGGGTGGGGCATTCCTCGACTGCTATTTCAGCGGGGCTTGGTATGGCCTTAGCCAGTCGTTATCAAAACATTGCCCGTGAAGTGGTTGCAATTATTGGTGATGGTGCAATGACCGCAGGCATGGCCTTTGAAGCCATGAACGATGCTGTGGCGCATCAAGCTGATTTAATGGTGGTACTCAATGACAACGATATGTCGATCTCGTGTAGTACTGGTGGTTTTGCTAAACATTTAGCGGCAATTTGGGCACGCGGTGAGTCAGTCAATATTAGCCAAGATGGACAAGCCTACGTGCAACCACATCCAGAATGGCTGTATAACTCACGCTTACATGAAGCAGCCACAGACGCTGCCGATAACTTATTTAAAGCGATTGGATTTGATTATTTTGGTCCTTTTGATGGGCATGATGTGGAACAACTTAGCCATGTGTTTGCAGCATTAAAAAAGCGCAAAGGCCCTCGTTTAATACATGTTTATACCAAAAAAGGCAAGGGCTTTGCGCCTGCTGAAGTTGAGCAAATTAAATATCATGCCATTAACAAAATTAATGCGGCTACAGCACCTACCACAGCGCCTAAATATTCCGATGTATTTGGTCAGTGGTTAATAGATCAAGCAGCACAAGATTCACGATTACTTGCCATTACCCCCGCCATGTGTGAAGGTTCGGGCATGGTTAAATTTGCCCAAGCATATCCACAGCGTTTCTTTGATGTGGCGATTGCTGAACAACATGCGGTGACATTAGCAGCAGGCATGGCGTGCGAAGGTTTAAAACCTGTGGTTGCGATTTATTCGACTTTCTTACAACGTGGTTATGATCAGTTGGTGCATGATGTTGCCTTGCAAAATCTAGATGTGACCTTTGCCATTGATCGTGCAGGTTTAGTGGGCGAAGATGGTCCAACCCATGCAGGTGCCTATGATTATGCCTACATGCGCACCATTCCAAATATGGTCATTATGGCACCAAAAGATGAAAATGAATGTCGTCAAATGTTGCATACTGCCTATATGTATCAAGGTCCTGCAGCGGTACGTTATCCGCGCGGTCAGGGCGTTGGAGTGAACATTGAAGCTGAATTTAAGCCTTTGCCATTGGGTCAAGCTGAAATTGTGCTCAGCTTAAATAGCACTGCAAAACAACAGATTAGCATTTTAGCCTTTGGTAGTCGTGTTACGGCAGCTATAAGTGCAGCAGAGAAATTTGCCGCTCAAAAAGATCTAGGCGTACGTGTGGTCAATATGCGCTTTGTGAAACCATTAGATACAAAAATGCTCGATCAACTTGCCTTAGATACTGCATTATTTGTGACGGTCGAAGAACATGCAGTCATGGCAGGCGCAGGCAGTAGTGTCAGTGAGTATTTTGCACAAGCACAAATTGTTAAACCAATCATTCATTTAGGCTTAGCCGATGAGTTTATGCCGCAGGCCACCCATGCGCAAATGCTTGCAGCAGCAGGTTTAGATGAGCATGGTATTTATGAAGCTATGCATACTGCTTGGGCAAAACTCAGCTAGTTCATTTTTAGTTAAACATTAATTTTTTGCCAAAAAGCCACAATCTTTGCTAAGATAATGTGGCTTTTATGCATTATTCTTTAATCGTCTTCAATATATTGTAGTAGGGTGTTCAATGGAACCTATGGTGGTGATGGCTGCGCGTGCGGCTCAATTAGTTGGTCAAGAACTTTTAAAAGCGCATCAAAATCGTCATAAGCTTGATCTACAAGTGGAAGAAAAAGGCATTGATGGTCCGGTAACGCGTGTTGACCGTTATTTAGAACAGTTGACCATTGATACGCTGCGTAAAAGTTATAAAAACCACAGCTTCTTAGGTGAAGAGTTTGGTTATCAAGAAGGTAAAGGCTCAGACGCTGAATGGTGTTGGGTGATTGATCCACTGGATGGCACACTTAACTTCATCAATGGTGTACCTCATTTTTGTATTTCTATTGCCGTTCAACACAAAGGTGTAACGCAACACGGTGTGATTTACGATCCTGTGAAAGACGAATTATTCTCTGCAAGTCGTGGTCGTGGCGCAATGCTCAATCAACGTCGTATTCGCGTGAATGTTAAAGATAATCTTGCCAACACTTTCTTATCTGTAGGCCATGCTTACCGTGCGAAACGTAACGGTGAAGTTGTGTCTTATGCTAAAAATCACTTTGCTGCCTTACTCAATGTATCAGAAGCAGGTGCACAATTCCGTCGTACAGGTTCAGCAGCACTAGATTTAGCGTATGTGGCTGCAGGTCGTTTTGATGGTTACTTTGAACTTGGTTTAAAACCATGGGACATCGCAGCAGGCGAATTGATTGTTAAAGAAGCCGGCGGTACTGTGGTAGATGCGCGTGGTGGTTCAGAATCAATGGAAAATGGTCAAGTGATAGCATGTTCAATGAAAATGCTTAAACCACTGATGCAAGCTGTTGTTCCAGCGTGGGGCGAAGCGGCTAAATAAGCTCAAGCGTATTGCAATATATAGATTTTAATAAAGCCCTCAGATTGAGGGCTTTATTTTACAAAAAAATAACAATTAAAATTATGATATAAATCAATTACTTGTTTAATATAAATTAGATTTAAGTTAAATAGCAATCAAATAACATGACTTTTTAAAGAACTCTGCTATAATCTTGCGACGCACTTAATTTTCTGTTCGTTACCTGAACATTTCTCTTCTATATTGTGTATGCGCGTTCGGTCCAAAGAGAGGACGATATCTCGCGCCCCAATCGCTAAAGCGATTCTTTCAGGTTATGCCGTACTACAAGCGTGCGTTATCACATCGTCGTTACTCGGATCGCCGCTGATTCTCATATTTGTCAGCGATTATTGCTGTACCGCTTTTTGTCGATGTCCATCTGACTTTATTTTAATGGAGCACCCAAACTTCGGGTGAAACACTCTATGAGCAAAACTTTTGCTGATTTTCCTTTACATGAATCTTTACAACAAGCGATTCAAGCTTTAGGTTTTACTTCACCGACTCCAGTACAGGAACAATCGATTCCTGCAGCGTTAGAAGGTAAAGACCTACTTGTATCTAGCCAAACAGGTTCAGGTAAAACTGCAGCGTTTTTACTCCCAACGTTAAATGCTTTAGCATCTGAAGATGCATTCGTTCCATTTAAAGAACGTATGAAGGCAATTACTCAGCCTACAATTTTAGTGATTTCACCAACACGTGAATTAGCGCAACAGGTTAGCCAAGACGCGATTGCGTTTGTACGTCACATGAAAGGTGTTCGTATTGCTGCCATCATGGGCGGTATGCCTTTTGGTAAACAAATTCAACAGTTAAAAGGCGCGCAAGTTGTTGTTGCAACTCCGGGTCGTTTAATTGACTTAGTGAATCGTCGTCAAATTAAACTTGATAAAGTTGAATCATTAATCGTCGACGAAGCAGACCGTATGCTTGACCTTGGTTTCTCTGAAGATTTAGAAGCCATTGGTGAATATGCTGCTAACCGTAAGCAAACGCTGATGTTCTCTGCAACATTTGCACCGCGCATCATTACACTTGCAGAACGCATGATGAATGATCCGCAACGTATTGCGATCGAAACGGGTCACTCTACGAACACAGACATCACACAAACACTTCATTGGACTGATGGTTTTGAGCATAAGAAAAAATTGCTTACACATTGGTTAAATGCAGAAGACGTTGATCAAGCTGTTGTATTTGCTTCAACTCAAGAAGATACCGATATGCTTGCTGAAGAGCTTGCAGAAGCAGGTCTTTCAGTTGTCGCACTTCACGGTGCAATGCCACAGACTGTTCGTAACCGTCGTTTACGCAGCATCCGTGAAGGTCGTGCAAAAATTTTAGTTGCAACTGACGTTGCAGCGCGTGGTCTTGACGTACCAACCATTTCTCACGTAATTAACTTTGGTCTTCCAATGAAGAACGAAGATTATGTTCACCGTATCGGTCGTACAGGTCGTGCAGGTCGTACAGGTAAAGCCATTACACTTGCAACTTACCGCGAGCGTGGCAAGATTCGTGCATTAGAAGACTTCTTAGAAGCACGTTTAGACGTGACTGAAATTGAAGGTCTTGAGCCATCTCCACCTCCTGCACGCGGTAGTCGTGATGGCGGCGGTCGTGGTCGTGATGGTGGTCGCGGTGGTCGTGATGGCGGTCGTGGTCGTGGCGGTTTTGGCGGTCGTGATGGCGGTGGTCGTGCACGCTTTGAAGGCGAGTCTAACTTTAAACGTCGTGAAGGCGGTGATGATCGTCCTAAACGTGATTTTGGTGATCGTCCACAACGTTCATTTGATGACCGTCCAAAACGTGATTTTGGCGATCGTCCTGCTCCACGTCGTGAAGGCGGTTTTGGTGATCGTCCACAACGTTCATTTGATGACCGTCCAAAGCGTGATTTCGGTGATCGTCCAGCGCCACGTCGTGAAGGCGGTTTCGGTGATCGTCCACAACGTTCGTTTGGTGATGCACCACGTTCAGCAGATGACAACCGTGGCAACCGTGTAGATTACAAACCGGCACGTGAAAATGGTTATAACGACCGTCCAAAACGTGACTTTGGTGATCGTCCTGCTCCACGTCGTGAAGGTGGCTTCGGTGACCGTCCACAACGTTCATTTGGTGATGATCGTCCTAAGCGTACTTTTGGTGGCGAAGATCGTCCACAACGTTCATTTGGTGATGATCGTCCTAAGCGTACTTTTGGTGGCGAAGATCGTCCACGTCGTAGCTTTGATGATAAACCACGTGGCGAGCGCACATTTGGCGAAGACCGTCCACGTCGCAAATTTAACGACTAATTGTTAAATTTAGCTTAAAAAGACCGATGCTTGCATCGGTCTTTTTTTATGCTAAAAATATTGATATTTTACTTTTAAAATGTATACTCACTGCACAATTTGATGTTAAAAGCCAACTTGTATAACAGATTTTCTGATGTCTTCTGATAAAGTCGAGGTAAATGACGATGCTGCCCTATCTAGGAGGTGTTTTAGTATTGTGTAATGTAGCTGTACTGATCTACCATTCTTATATCTAATTTGACTTTATGATGGTCTGACATTTATACAACACTGCGTTCTATATTTATTCTCCTAAAAACTGACTAATCCTTTATAGTATGTCTGCTGAAAAAATGCAGGAATACACAGCAGTATGAATAATACAGTATCCCAAGCGAATGCTTTTATTGAAGTCAATAACTTAAGCTTTCGGCGCGGTGATCGAATCATTTATGACAATATCAGCTTAACTATTCGTCGCGGACACATTACCGCGATCATGGGGCCATCAGGCACAGGTAAAACCACGTTATTACGTTTGATTGGTGGGCAACTTGTTCCCGATCAAGGCCAAGTGCTGCTTGATGGGCAAGACATGAGTAAAATGTCACGTCAACAATTATTTCAAGCACGTTCACGTATGGGCATGTTGTTTCAAAGTGGGGCTTTGTTTACGGATATGTCGGTTTATGAAAACGTGGCATTTCCAATTCGTGCGCATACCAAGCTACCTGAACATTTAATTGCTGAACTCGTCGCCTTGAAATTAGAATCGGTGGGTTTACGTGGTACCGAGCAGTTTATGCCAGCTGAGTTATCCGGTGGTATGAATAGACGTGTAGCATTGGCTCGTGCCATTGCGCTTGATCCTGAACTGATTATGTATGATGAGCCATTTGCTGGACAAGATCCGATTGTCATGGGTGTATTGACGCGTCTGATTCGCTCGCTACGTGATGCTTTAGATTTAACCACCATTATTGTTTCGCATGATGTGGCAGAAACCCTTTCGATTGCAGACTACATTTATGTGGTTGCCGAAGGTAAAGTTCAAGGTGAGGGTACACCTGAGCAACTCAAACAACATCCTTCTGCTTTTGTACAACAATTTTTAAATGGTTCAGTTGAAGGACCAGTCGATTATCAATTTAGTCATCAGCCTTACTTAACCGCTGAGGGTCAAGCATGAACGCAATTGCCTTACTTGGCCGTCGTGTCATAGAACGGATACGTGGCATTGGGGTTGCCAGTATCATGTTGCTACAAATTTTATGTTCGATGCCAACATGGCTTGGGGTCAAATTATTCTTGTACCAAATGTACCGTGTGGGATTTTTATCGCTATTAATTATTGCGGTATCGGGTCTATTTATTGGTTTGGTTTTAGGTTTACAAGGCTATTCAATTTTAGTCAATGTGGGTTCAGAATCCATGTTGGGCACCATGGTGTCATTAACTTTGCTACGTGAACTGGCACCTGTGGTGGCAGCCTTACTTTTTGCAGGACGTGCAGGTTCAGCATTAACAGCCGAAATTGGTTTGATGAAAGCCACCGAACAGCTCTCAAGTATGGAGATGATCGGGGTTGATCCACTTAAACGCATTGTCTCACCACGTCTTTGGGCTGGGATTGTGAGCTTACCAATGCTTTCTGTGATTTTTGCCGCGATTGGCATTATGGGTGGCAAGCTCGTTGGCGTTGATTTTTTAGGTGTAGATGAAGGCTCTTTTTGGAGCGGTATGCAAAGCACAGTGCGTTTTTATGAAGATATTTTTCAAGGCACGTTAATCAAGAGTTTTGTGTTTGCCATTGTGTGTACTTGGATTGCGGTATATCAAGGCTATGCTTGTGAGCCAACCTCAGAAGGGATTGCCACATCCACCACACGCACTGTGGTGTATTCGTCTTTATGTGTATTAGGTTTTGATTTTGTGTTGACTGCGGTCATGTTTGGAGGTGTGTAATGCAATCACGTGCAAGTGAACTGGCCGTTGGGGTATTTGTTATTATTTTTGCAGTGGCGATGTTTTTCTTGGCCATGAAAGTCAGTGGTTTAAGCGGCAGTAATTTATCTGATCGTTACAGCATGCAAGCTGAGTTTGACAATGTAAATGGTTTAAAACCGCGCGCTAAAGTCACCATGAGTGGGGTCACCATTGGTCGTGTAACCGACATTACTTTAGATCCAATGACGCGTTTAGCCACAGTGCATTTTGATTTAGATGGTACGTTGACTTCGTTTAACCAAGCACAATTAAAACTCGTACAGGAAAACGCTTTAGAAGAGCTTAAATACAGTACAGACTATACAGATGCAAGCCCTGATCAACAAAAAGCAATGCAAAATGAACTGATTGCGAACATGAAGTCCATCACCAGTATTGATGAGGATGCTTATATTATGGTCGCAACCAATGGCCTATTGGGTGAAAAATACTTAAAAGTCATTCCGGGTGGTGGTCTTAATTACATTCCACGTGGTGGCAGTATTATTAATACCCAAGGCACCATGGACCTTGAAGATTTAATTAGTAAATTTATTACCGGTGGCACAAAAACTACCGATAGCGATAGCAGCAACCAAAACGATGCTGAAGCCTCATTTGTTGCTGAATAAGCCTAGGAGAAATCGATGAAAACTTTAATCAAACAAACGCTAACTGCAAGTGTTTTAGCCACATTACTTGCAGGTACAGCTTTTGCAGCACCAACGCAAACACCGCCTGATTTTATTAAGCAAGTTGCCGATAATTTGATTAAGCGTGTGCAAGCCGATCAAAGCAAATTGCAAAACAACCCAGCTTTGGTCAAAACGATTGTGCGTCAACATTTAGACCCATATATTGATTCACAAGCTTTTGTACGTACTGTAATGGGAACTTATGTGCAACAAAGTAGCGCTGCACAACGTGCTCAGTTTGAAAAGAATTTCCGTGAAACTTTAATTGAAAATTACGGTTCTGCTTTTGCAAAATACAGTAATCAAACCTACACCATGCGTCCTTATAAAGCTGCGCCTAATGTTAAAAATCCAGTGGTGACCATTGAGTTTAATAACAAAGGTGAAAAAATTCCGGTGGCTTTCCAATTGGTTGATAAAGGTAACCAATGGAAAATCCGCAATATTAATGTCTCAGGGATTGATTTAGGTTTGCAGTTCCGTAATCAATTTGCAGCCAACGTAAAACGTAATGGCAACAACTTGGATAAAGCGATTGCGACTTTTAAACCAGATGCAGACTCAGCGGTTAAAAAATAATGCTGAGCATTAAAGATCAAGTATTATGGGTCAGTGGCAAGATTGATTTTGAAAATGCCGAACAGTATTACCAACACGGTTTAAAACTGATTCAAGCTCAGCCTTTACCTTTGGCGGTGAATTTGTCTGAGCTTGAGCAGGGTAGTACTTTGGCATTGGCGGTGTTAATACGTTGGCTACGCCAAACACCCAATGCACAAGGTTTACACTTTCAAGCTGTGCCACAAAAAATGTTGAAGATTATTCAAGCCTGTCATTTACAACATGACTTAATCCTAATTTAAAAAAAGCACCTTCGGGTGCTTTTTTATGCTGACTTTAAAATGAAAGTTAAATCCATTTCTTCCAACGGAAATAAATCAGTGGTCCAATAAAAAATGCCACAATAATTAAACTCACCACAATAAAACTGGTGGTACCTTTGGCAAACGGTAACACATCGGTATTCATGCCATAGACGCTAGCAACCAGCATCGGTGGAGCAAGCATACTGGGTAAAATCGAGAAGCGACGAATGGTGTCATTTTGTTCGGTGTTAATGAAGCCTGAAGTGGTATCAAGTAAAAAGCGCACTTTTTGGAATAAAAAGGCGTCATGTTCAACCAGTGAGCGCACATCTTCACTCAGTTCTCGAATATCGGCATCATAAATATGACTGCCTAAGGCGCGTGGACGAGCTAAAAAAGTCAACACACGGCGTAAGTCAATTAAACATAATTGTGCTTTACCCAACATATCTTCTAATTGTGCTAAACGGGTAATCATGTCATCTAAATCAAGGATTTGCTCACGATGACGGTTATTGAGCACTTCGGTTGAATATTTTTCTAAATCTTTATGCACGTCTTCTAAAATATCGGCGAGTTCATCAAGTTTGGCTTCTAATAAACCCAACAGTACCCAAGTGGGGTCTTTATAATCAATATCATAATCATTACGACGCGCGCGGGCACGAAAGGCACGAAACGCCACCAACTTTTCACCACGCAAAGTAAACAAACGGTCTTTATGTAAAATAAAGGCCACAGTTTGTACGGTCGATAAAATACCGGATTGATCATCTGGTTCACCATCGACTTGATAGTTCTTGTTCTTGGTTAAAAAATAGGTACTGATATGTAAAATACCATCATCATCACGGTAAAAACGCGCACTGGAGGAAATATCTTCTAAGGATTTAAGGGTGGGTAGATTCTGCCCATAAGCATCTAAAATCCATTGTTGTTCTTCTTGTGAAGGCGCAATTAAATCCACCCAAACCAAATCGGGTTGCAAATCAAAATCGCCATTAATGGTTGCATCTTCTAAACTACCGCGCTCTGTGGCATAAAAGGCTTCAAGCATTATTCTTTTCCTTTGCGCAGTATGTGTAAAACGGATGAATGTATTTTAGACAAGGATATGCATAAAACACAGCGATGACGGTGACTTTTTTGCAAAAACTGCGTGAAGTTTACCCATCAAATATGACAAAAGTTCAATAAGGGGACAATATGATTCAATCGATTGCCGTTTTTTGTGGTTCTGCCTTAGGCACAGCGCAAATTTATGTAGAACAGGCTCAAAGCGTAGGACGTTGCATTGCTGAACAAGGCACAACGTTAGTCTATGGCGGTGGACGCTCAGGTTTAATGGGCGTCGTGGCAGACAGTGCTTTACAGGCAGGCGGAAAAGTCATTGGGGTGATTCCTGAAGCATTGGTTGATCGTGAATTGGCTCACCCAAACTTAAGCGAGTTACATATCGTAAAAAACATGCACCAACGTAAAACCTTAATGGCAGATTTATCCGAAGCTTTTTTGGCGATGCCGGGTGGAGCTGGGACTTTAGAAGAAATTTTTGAACAATGGACATGGGCACAGTTAGGCATTCACCAAAAAGCCATTGGCTTCTTAAATGTGGCAGGTTTTTATGATGACTTACTTAAATTTATTGCGCTCACCACAGATCAAGGTTTTACCCAACAACGTTTTAACCAAGCACTGATTAGCGCCGAGCATATTGAGGAGATTTTAGCTGCATTTAACCATTATCAAGCACCAATGCCAAAATGGGGTGCCAATGACCAACAAGGGCTAATTAAACCTATATGAAAACCATTACTGTAGCAGCCGCAATTATTTTAAATGCACAGCAAGAACTGCTCTTGGTGCGTAAAAAGAATACCACCTGCTTTATGCAAGTCGGCGGCAAACTTGAAGCCAATGAAGCACCTGATGTGACAATTTTGCGGGAAATTAAAGAAGAAATTGGCAGCGATGCAACAATTGAGTCCTTCTTGGGGCGCTTTGAAACCCAAACTGCCAATGAGCCAGATCATCAATTGGTGTCTTATGTTTATCATGTGACTTTGGCACAAACACCTAAGATTGCCGCAGAAATTGCTGAGATGAAATGGATAAAGCTCGATGATCAACAAACCCACATTGCGCCTTTGACCCAAGATGTGGTGATTCCTTGGGTTAAGCAATTACTTAGCCACTGCTAAACACGCTGCACGAATGTGAGTACAACCGAGTTGTTCAAGTTGATCCGCTAAAGCCCGAATGGAACTGCCAGTAGTGACTACATCATCCACAATCAGTACTCGTTTAAATCTTAACGATTGCTGAGGCGCAAGATAAAATTGACTGTCGATATTGATTAAGCGCTCTTGGCGAGTCAAGCCTTTTTGTGAATGCTCAGCATGTCGTAGCACAGGTTGCCAAATCGGGGCTTTGAGCTTGTGGCTTAAGCTTTGAGCAATCAAGACACTTTGGTTAAAACCGCGTTCGGCAAGTTTAGGCAAAGATAAAGGCATGGGTACAATGGCTTGCACCCCGACGTATTTAAGTTCTGCCAATATGCCACTCAATAAGGTTTGATAGTGCAATTGCTGCTGATATTTAAACTGCTGAATAATCCGATCTAAAGGATAGTCATATTGACACGCTGCCCAAATTTGCATTTCTTGGCGCAGCACTTCTTGCTTAAACCAAGGCAAACTGCGCCAACAGTCTAAGCATACTCCCGCTTTGCTGCGTGGACTTGTGTCACATAGTTGGCAAAGTCTTAAACTGGTTAAATTAAACATAGGCATAGCGTGGGGCTTGTGGCAGCCAACGTTGCAATAAGCCATCCACATGATCAGGGTAATGGGCTAAGATTTGCTGTGCCACATAATGTGCCTGATGTAACAGATGATCATCACGTTCAAGTTTAGCCACCCTAAAACCCAAATCTCCAGTTTGTTTGGTGCCAAGGATTTCTCCCGGACCACGAATTTCCAAGTCTTTTTCTGCAATGACAAAGCCGTCGTTACTCTCGCGTAAAATTCTTAAACGTTCTTGTCCATTTTGCGACAACGGGTGTTTATACAATAATGCACAAAAACTTGCTTGTGCGCCACGTCCCACCCGACCACGTAACTGATGCAATTGTGACAAACCTAAACGCTCGGCATTTTCTATTACCATTAAAGATGCATTCGGGACGTTTACCCCCACCTCAATCACTGTGGTGGCAACGAGAAGTTGAATCACGTTGTCTTTAAAGTCTTGCATCACGCTTTGTTTTTGCTCAGCTTTCATTTTGCCATGCACTAAACCCACTTTAAGCTCAGGATAACGTTGCTGAATATCCAAAAATGTTGCTTCAGCAGCTTGTGCATCTAGGGTTTCTGATTGCTCGACCAAAGTACATACCCAATAGGCTTGTTTACCTTGCATGCAGTTGCTGACAATACGATCTAAAACTTCATGACGACGCTCTAATGGCACAGTCACGGTTTGAATAGGAGTACGCCCCGGAGGAAGCTCATCAATTATTGAGGTATCTAAATCGCCATAAGCCGACATGGCAAGGGTGCGTGGAATAGGCGTTGCTGTCATCACCAATTGATGCGGTGTCATGCCTTGGATGCCTTTATTGCGTAAAGCCAAACGTTGATCAACCCCAAAACGATGTTGTTCATCAATGATCACCAAGCCTAATTTAGCAAATTGCACACTGTCTTGAAACAAAGCATGCGTACCAATCACTAAGTTGGCTGAGCCATCTTGTACCGCTTGTTCGGCATGTTGGCGTGCTTTGCCTTTTTGCTTACCTGATAGCCAAGTGACCTGCATAGCTAAAGGCTCAAACCATGCTTTAAAGTTTAAATAGTGTTGCTCGGCAAGAATTTCAGTGGGCGCCATAAGGGCAACTTGCCAACCTTCTTCTAAGGCATGACAAGCTGCTACTGCTGCAACCAGGGTTTTCCCTGCACCCACATCGCCTTGTACCAAACGTAGCATGGGTTTATTGAGTTTTAAATCGTGGATAATGTCTTGAGAAACCCGTTTTTGTGCCCCCGTCATCTCAAAGGGCATTGCACCCAGCAGTTGTTGCGCTAATTTTTGACTCGGCTTAAAACTAGGTGCTTGGATTTGCTGAATATAGGCGCGCCGTGTCAGTAAACTTAATTGGTGTGCCACCAACTCTTCAAAGATTAAACGTTGTAAGGCAGGGTGTGAGCCTTGTGCCAATTGCAGCATATTGGCATCGCTTGGTGGCTGATGTAGATAATACAGGGCTTGCTTTAACGCATAGCCATTACTAAATTTTGTAGGTAACAGTTCAGCTAAGTCATCAGCATGCAAAGCTAAGGCTTTTTCTACAAAGCTGCGAATTTTGGCTTGGGTTAGCCCATCCGTACTGGGGTAAATCGCGGTGAGTTGAGTCTTAGGGAGCGGAGTATGGGCTTGGACCAGTTCAATTTCAGGATGATAAAGTTCTAAACCGCGGGCACCAACGCGCACCTCACCAAACACGCGTAAGCGGTTGCCCACTTGCGCACGATCCGTTAGGGCTTTGTAGATATGATAAAAACGTAAGGTGACTTTGCCAAAATCATCTTGCATCAATACCGCCATAGATTTGCGTTTGCCTGCCGGAAAATCCACCCCATGTACCACACCTTCAAGCAAATAACTGCGACCAACCTGTAATTGGTTCATGGCAATGATCGTGCTACGATCTTCATAGTCACGCGGTAAATGAAACAGCAGATCATCACTACTCAAAATATGTAATTTTTCAAGTAATGCCGCTGCGGCCTGACCAACGCCGGGCAATTGATGAATGGCAGTCATGTCCCCTCAACATAAATTTTCGCGCAAGTCGGTACGACATTATGCATATTGTATTTATAGGTTACGGTAAAACATCTGAGCGAGTGGCTCAACAGTTATTTACACAACATCAAATCAGCAGTGTCAGTTTAAGCGATAAACACGATGGTTTGAGCACACATTATGTTCAAGATGTGCATGGTTTAGATTTAAGCCATCTTGCGCCGATTGATATAGCCTATGTCTTACTTAGTCCTAAACAGAGCAGTATTGAAGGCTATCAGCATACTTATTTAGATTCAGTTGCACCGATTGTAAAAGCCTTAAAACAGCATCCCATTCAACGAGTGATTGTGCTGTCATCTACGCGGGTCTATGGCGAAGATCAAGGGCAATATATTGCTGATCAGTCAGTAATTCAGCCAAATGACCGCCAAGGTGAATTACTGTATGACATGGAGCAGCGTTGGCAAGCCGCTTATCCTAATCAATGTATTATTGTGCGTCCAACTGGTATTTATGGTATATCCGTGGCACGTATGCTCAAACTTGCGCATAGTACGCTTAATTATCCTAAACTGCATTACAGTAACCGTATTCATATTGATGATTTAGCAAGATTTTTAGCAGATTTACTTCATGTGAAACATCCGCAAAAATCTTATATTGTTTCCAATAGTCAGCCTGTGCCGTTACATAAAATCATTCAATGGTTTCAACAACAATTGGACTTGCCTGAATTGGTTTTAGATAGTCAACTTTTATCTGGAAAAAGGATTTATGCCACTCATTTACACGATATGGGATTTAAATTAAGCCATCCTGATTGTTTTGTGGACTATGCAAACTTATTAAAACAGCCCCTTGAATAAGGGGCAATGTTTTATTGAGATGTTTTTCTTTTACGCAGCAAGCGGCGTTTGGAGGCTTGATCTGCAGCAAGCGCATCTAGTGCTTGTTGGAGTTCTTCGTCACTAAATGTGGTCAGATGCTGCAACATATGTAAGGTAGAGTCATCTAGCACCAAATGTGCATATTTCGCCACATCGCTGAGTTTGGCATCATATAAAATTGCACCACCCTCTAAGCGGATATAACCTTGTTGGGTCAGTTCTTTAATGAAACTTTGGAACAGTGACTTATCAAAAAATTCGGGTGAATTAAACTCATACAGCACCGACAAACGCTGCCCAATTAAGTAACTGAGTTCTTCGACCTGACGCGCCGAGATATTGCCTGAACCACGTTGGGTAATTAGCGCTAAAGTCAGATAATAGCGCTCTAAACTTTGCATGACGGGAGCCGCTAAAATTTTTAATTGGGTGTGCTGTTCACTATTTGGGGCAGGTGAGATGAGATCATCACCTTCAGATATGATCAGACCCATGTCAATTAAAGCATCGCTATATGCTGTAATCATGTCTTTAAGTTCATGGCTTTGCCATTTTAAAAATAACTCTGCTTTTAAAAATGGATACAGCAAACGAATCACTGTGCCTAAATCTTGGCGTTTAATCTGTCCATTGTGTTCTACCAACGCGGCAATTAAGGAGGGCAGGGTCAAGGCATGCAAAATGTTATTGCGGAAATAGGTCAGTAATACCGCTTGACGATCTTCAAGGGCAATAATATCGCCTAAGATATGCGGAATACGTTGAATCATTTTAAGTTTTAAGCCATAAGCAATGATTTCTTGCCCTGATAACGCAGTGATTTGCATACCTTGATCATATGGTAGTTGTTGCAACAAACGGCGGTAAGTATCGAGCTGCTCAATACACAAACTTTCATCTAGGCTGTGTTTATTGCTGGCCAATAAAATCAATGCCAGTAAAGACACTGGATTAATCACCACAGCACGGTTAATATTTTTTAAAATCTCTTGTGCAGATTGATCAATCGCTTGGGAGACAGCTTCAGGAATTGGGTCATCATTGTTAATGATTTGTACATCAGCAGCGCCATGTTGTTTTAACATATCATCTAAAAATACCGGTTCGCCAAAATTGACATAAACTTTGCCAAAAATCCGTTCGATTTTACGTAAGGCCAGTACAATGCCTTTAATCGATTCAGCTTCTTTGGGTTGACCTTGCATTTCCCCTACATAGGTTGACCCTTCCATAAGTCGTTCATAACCAATATAAGTCGGCAAAAAAACAATCGGTTTGGCTTTACCACGTAAATGTCCATGTACAGTCATGGCCAGCATACCAGTTTTAGGCGGCAGCAAGCGCCCAGTCCGTGAACGTCCACCTTCAATAAAGTATTCAAGCGGTGCATTACGTGACAAAATACTGTACAGATATTCTTTAAACACCGAGGTATATAAGCCATTACCGCGAAAACTACGTCGAATAAAGAACGCGCCACCACCACGTAACAATTGCCCCACAAAAGGTAAATTTAAGTTATCGCCTGCGGCAATATGCGGTACACGTAAACCGCGCTTAAAAATCACATAGGACAATAATAAATAGTCGATATGACTACGATGACAGGGCGTATACACCACTTCATAGTCTTTGACCAAGTCACGTACAGTACTAAAATTGTGTACTTCCACCCCATCGTAAAGCTGTGTCCATAATTGGGTCAGGGCTTGTTCGGCAAAACGTACAGTTGGATAGGAATAATCAGAAATAATTTCTTTTAAATAGCCTAAAGCGCGTTGTTCAGCTTGGTGTAGGCTGACTTTACCGCGATTACTTTCACGGCTAATGGCTTCTTGAATGGCATCTGATTGCATTAAGCTATGCATCACATTGCGGCGATCAGAGAGATCTGGGCCCAGTACCACTTTGCGCTCGGCATCTAAAAAATTATTCAGATGATTCACAATAAAGGTGACTGGCGATAAATTAGGATGCTTGACCTGCGCCTGTTGCATGAGGCCACGTAAAGACTCAGGCGGATGAAATTCTAAAAAGGTCTCCCGAGCATGCAAACCAATATTAATCAGTTGTTTCATGCGACTTGGTGGTGCCCAGTTGTCGGTAAACAATAGTTTGAGCCATGAATCTTCGTTTTCAGGCGCACGTCCCCATAACACAGTGACTGGTATCAGTTGAACATCTAAATTGGGTTCACGTGTTAATACATCAATCAGGCGGTTTAAACGTGGCGGCAGCCGATAACTGTTGGCGTGTGGAGCATCGTCAGGATGGTGTTGTAAAAAAACAACCGAGGTCTTTTCATTTAAATCACCCAGCAGCAATGGATTAAGTGCTGGTTTAAGTTTTAAGCGTCGTGTTTCGGCATCTAACAATAAAGCATTACTGCGTGAATAGTTTTGCAGTACGTAGCAGGTCAGGGCAGTAGTTGGCGGTTTTGGTACATCGCCTAAGACTTGTGGTTTGACCACTAAATCTAAGAATTTACTCGACATTTGTCGGTATAATTGACCAAATCCACGCTTGGACATATCTGCTCCTTTGGGCTTAATTTTTTTAGGATGCACACTAAATTTGTTGTTTGTTTGATCAATATAACCAATTTTTTGTGGTTGAGAAGCATAAAAAGCATCAGCTAAACAAAAAATGCATCGCAACAACATTTAAGTAGGCGTAAAGAGGCTTATCTTTTTTTAAATTCGGTTTATGCTAGCTTTCCTTGTTGGAATTACACGAGCAGAGCTTGACATGAATGCATTGACCCAAGAATTGGTAGAATTATTGAGTCTTGAAAAACTCGAAGAAAATATTTTTCGTGGCCAAAGCCGTAACTTGGTTGGCAAACGTGTTTTTGGTGGACAAGTGCTGGGTCAGGCCTTACGTGCGGCCTCTTATACCACCGATCGTCCTGCACATTCTTTACATGCCTACTTCTTGTTTGCTGGTGATGTGAATGCACCGATTATTTACCATGTCGATCGTATTCGTGATGGCAAAAGTTTTATTAGTCGCCAAGTACGTGCCATTCAGCATGGGCGTACGATTTTTATGTGTATGGTGTCGTTTAGTCATCCTGAAGAAGGCTTAAATTATCAAACCGATGCACCCGATTATCCTGCGGTAGACAGTTTAAAATCTGAACAACAACTCAAACAAGGCTTTATTGAATTTGTACCTGAAAATGTACGTGCCAGCTTTATGCGTGAACGCCATATCGAGATTCGTCCTGCGGTAGATGTCGGCAATATTTTTTATCCACAGCCTGAAGCACCTGTATATGCTCACTATTTACGTACCCATGACAAACTTACTCAAGATGTAGACTCGGTGGCACTGCATCAAGCCATTGCTGCGTTTTATTCAGACTTTACCCTAATGACCACGGCGCTACGTCCGCATGGTTTAAGCTATTTATCACCAAGTTTACAATGTGCCAGTATTGACCATGCCATGTATTTCCATAAGCCATTTCGTGCTGATGAATGGATGCTTTATGATATGGAAGCGACCATTAGCAGCAATTCACGAGGCTTAAACTTTGGACGAATGTGGCAAAATGGTGAGTTGGTGTGTAGCACCACCCAAGAAGGTTTAATTCGTTTACGTGAAATTGAAACCCAATAAAATTAAGCCGCAGTATGCGGCTTTTTTTAGCCATGTTTGACAAAAGCTATGCTTAATATGCCCAGCATGCTTGATCAAAATACAGCACGGTACAATGACAAAAAAAGATTCGTAATTGCCCAATGCTCGTGGCATAGTGCCTGTAAATCATAAGGCTTTATAGATGAAATCATGAGCTTAAATACTCAAATTTTAGTGGCGGCGATTTTAGGATTAGGCTTTGGTTATCTGCTTAATCTATTTCCAGATGGCGCCTTTTTTAATGCCTCAATTTATAGCATTGGCATTGCCAGCAGTATTTTTATTGGTTTGCTAAAAATGCTGTTAATCCCGTTAATTTTTAGCTCCATTGTGGTTGGCGTTTCTAATTTACAAGCAGGTGGGCAGTTTGGGCGGGTATGGAAAATCACCGTCATGTGCTGTGTTACCACCACCACTTTAGCTTTGGCACTTGGTTTGGCTGCTGCACATTTATTTGACGTGGGCAAAGGCGTTGATATTGCCATGTTTCAAGAAGCGATGAGCCAACACCAAAGCCCCGACACTTTAACCGCCAGCTCATTTATTACCAACTTTATTCAAAATACTTTAATCAATCCATTTAAAGCCTTTAGCGATGGCAATGTTTTAGCTGTGGTTTTATTTGCACTGTTTGTAGGCATTGCTTTGGTGAAAGGCGGAGAGCGTTTTCATGCAGTACGCAGTTTAAGCCAACAATTTTTTGACATGATGATGATGATGATTGCTTGGGTCATGAAATTGGCACCGTTGGGGATTTTTGCGTTATTGGCAAAATTAGTGGCAACCGAAGACATCAGTGTATTAAGTCGTTTAGCTGAATTTGCTGTGGTGGTCACAGGCACCACTATTTTCCATGGTGTGGTGGTCTTGCCCTTATTGCTTTGGATTTTTGGCAAAATGGATCCAATTACTTTTTTCAAAGGCACCAAAACAGCACTCATTACAGCATTTGCCACCAGTTCAAGCTCGGCGACCATGCCATTATCTTTAAAATGTGCACAAGAAAATTTAGGTGTTCGCGCGCAAACAGCAGGTTTTGTGATTCCGATTGGCACACAGTTAAATATGGATGGCACGGCACTTTATGAAGCGGCTGCTGCACTCTTTATTGCCAATTTAATGGGTTTAGATTTAAGCCTTGGGCAACAATTAATTGTGTGTTTAACCGCCATGATTGCCTCACTCGGTGCACCGGGTATTCCAAGTGCAGGTATGGTGACCATGATTATGGTATTGCAATCGGTGGGCTTACCTGCCGAGGCCATTGCGATTTTACTGCCTATTGACCGCCTATTAGATACAGTACGTACTGTGGTCAATGTTCAAGGGGATATGATGATTAGTGTAGTGGTCGATCACCACACTAAAGCACCTGAGATTAAAGTCTAAGCTTAAGGTTGGTACAGGGTATATAAATGATGTTCTTCTGCATGAATACGCTGTGCCAACACTTCGCCTACTGCATTATATTCATGGTTAAATTCACAAATATTATCAGCATCAATCACTTGGCTTTGCCATTTTTTAATAAAACGTACCACCGCAGCTGAAATTGCATTCATGTCTTTACGATAGCCTTTAATCATCTCTAACTGCTCTTTTTGATCTAAAAAAGACTGTTCCAAATAACAATAAAAATGCACGTTTTCCTGCATCAAATGTAAATTAAACTTACTTTTTAGTTCTTCTAAAGCAGGGGAGATATATTCATAGTTTTCTTGCTGAATAAAGCTTGCAATAGCACCATAAAGTTCGACTAACTCCACATGATCATGCTTGAGATTCAAAATCAGATCATCTGAATAACTGATTTTACTGTCAATAAACTCATTAGTTTCTAAACGTTGTTCCCCACTTTGAACTGTTTCATAGCTTTGCGGCTGTGTTTGAGCTGACTTAAATAAATTTTGTAAAAATTGAATGATGATTTTTAACATGAGTATCCATTCTATTTGATATTTTTTGCCAACATATCTTTAAAAAAAATACTTGTCTAATGTTTTTTTATTGAACGATTTAAATATTTATTTTTTATACTTAATATTTATTATTTTTTAATAAAAATCAATAACTTAATATATTAAATCTGATTGATTTTATCGGGATTTTGAAGATTTGATACTTAAGTTTCACACTTAACTATTTATGTGAACCAGATTGATATTTAGATATAAAATGCCAAATAAAAAAGCCACAGACCAAGCTGTGGCTTTTATGCATAGATCCACTTAATTTGAGTTAGGTTTGGCTAACTCATCATCAAGATCGACGACTAAATCGACATCATCGCCTTCAACAAATTCAATATCATCACTTGATGCTTCAGGAATTTCACTTAAATCAATGTTATTTTGCTGCTCTAAAGTAAAGTTTAAACGACCTGCCATCACACTGGCTAACTCTTCTAAACCTTGTTTGTTCATTGAAGAAAATAACTGAATAGAAAAATCCAATTTCATCTTACGCAATTGGGCTTTAACTTCTTGCAACGCTTTAGACGCAGGACCACGGTTGAGTTTATCTGATTTAGTTAATAAGACATGTACAAATAAACGACGTGAATACGCCCATTCAAGCATCATCACATCAAAGTGTTGTAATGGATGACGAATGTCCATGAGTAACACTAAGCCTTGTAAGCTTTTACGATGAATCAGGTAGTTTTCTAACTCTTTTTGCCACACAATTTTCATGGCTTCAGGTACAGCTGCATAGCCATAACCGGGTAAATCCACCAAACGTTGGTCTGGGTTACCTAAGCTAAAAAAGTTAATCATCTGGGTACGACCCGGACGTTTTGAGGCACGTGCCAATTGCTTTTGGTTGGTTAAAGCATTAATGGCGCTTGATTTACCTGCGTTAGAACGACCAGCAAATGCCACCTCATAGCCTGTATCTTCAACACATAAATTTAGCTTTGGCGCGCTCATTAAAAATTCAGCTTTGCGAAGCCAGTTTAGTGAGCGTACAGCATATTCAGTAATTGCAGAATCAACTTTTTTCTCATAAGTGATCTTTTGCTTTGGCGCAGTTGCCGTTTTACTGTTACGTGATTTTCCTCGGTGCTGATGCATAACCCAACTTCAAACTTAATTTACCAAGGGGCATTATAAAGGAAGTCGCTCAGGCAAGCGACTTAAACATTCAAGATCTCAATAGCAAGCGGATTTTTGCCATCTAAGGTTGGGCTTAATGCTTGTGCAAAGGTGTATTGATTGAGGCTTTGATAAAACTCAAATAAAGCCCGTTGTAGCATGCCTTTTAAGCCACAGTTTGGCAGCAATACACAGGCATTCGGTTGATAGCAATCCACAATTGGTGCATCGCCTTGTAGGGTTTGTACCATAACACCCAGAGGGAGCTGTAATACATTTGGATCTAAACGAATACCACCGCCTTTACCACGTGTGGTGATTAGCCAGTGTTGTTTTGCTAAAAAATGCACCACTTTAATCAGGTGATTTTCAGAGACCTTTAACTGCGTTGCAATTTCAGCAATGGTATAGGGCACATCACGCTCAGGCGCAACGTACATCAAGACACGTAATGCATAATCTGTAAATTTATTCAGCTGCATCGCAAAAAAAACTAGGGTCGGAACCCTAGTTTAACCTCAAAATATAATAAAAAGAATGTGTTTTAGATCACACTGTCATCGGGGCAGATAGCTCAAGCACATCACCCACATCATAATGCTGCGCTAAAATTGCTGCTACAGAATATGGACTTGGTTCAGCAACACATTCAACCAAGAATTGATAACTATTTTCTGTGCTTGCACTGAGTTTAAATTGTTGCGGTTGTAGCAATTCTTGTTCAGGCACACTCACACGTACCGAAATTGGGGTGTTGGCTTGAGCACTTAAGATGGCTTGTCCATCTTGTGCAGTCACGCTAAACAAATATGCGCTGCCTGATCTTTCAATTGCACTAATTTTAAACGCGCGCCAACCGGTCCAGCCGCCATGTTGTGAAGCTAAAGTTTGATATTTGTTCTTTTCCATCGAAATCATCAGATCGGCAAGTTGCATATAAGCGGCTTGCCATGCTGCGATCAAATCAGAATCCATCGCTACATCAAGCACTTCACTAATAGAATGCAATAAATTCTCGCCTACAATGGCATATTGTTCTGGTTGAATATCTAAGCTGACATGTTTAGTGGTGATGTGCTCTAAGGCTTTTGCCAATACGCTTGGGTTTTCAATGTGTTCAGCATAAGCCAATACAGCAGCAGCCAAAGCCCGCGGCTGACGCTCATTATTTTGATGCTCTAAATTAAAAGTGTTTTTTAATTCAGGATGATTATTCAACATACGCTGATAAAAATAACGGGTCAGGGCGACACCATTTTCACGTAAAACAGGAACGGTTGCTTTTACAAGTTCAATATGTTTTGGTGTCATCTAAGCGCTCGCTTAAAATAGATTTTAAAAGATGTATTTAAAATATATCTTTTAATTTTATTTAGCAATTAAAATCAATAAAAAAAATATGGGATAGTTGAACCATTCCATATTATGCGGCTGTGCTCAGTATAAAATTAGTCAAGAATGCCTAATGCTTGTTGAATATCTTGAATTAAATCTTGAGTGTCTTCTAAGCCAATACAAAAGCGTACCAAAATCCCTGACTGTAAATGTGTGTGTTCAAGGCTACGCATGTGTTGCAGTTCGTACAGCATCACCAAACTTAGCGGACCGCCCCAACTAAAGCCCAGCTTAAACAGTTGCAGCGCATCACAAAACTCACGAATATCTTGCAGTGAATATTTTGCATCAAAGATAACACTGACTAAACCTGCGCTATGCTGCTCTTGGCATACGGTTTGCCAATATGGATGACTGATATTGTCAGGGTCGGCAGGGTGCAGGACTTGGCTAAATTGCGCTTGCTGTTTAAGCCAGTCAAGGAGTTTTAGCGCACTATGACTTTGCGCCTCATAACGTAATTGCATTGAAGCCAAACTACGTTGTACTTGTGCCACGTCATCACCTGAAACACTAATACCTTGTAAGGCATGCATACGGAACAATTGATGATGTAAAGCTTTATCGCGGGTGACAACCGAGCCCATTAAAATATCACCACCGCCACTTGGATATTTGGTCAGTGCATGTACTGTTAAATCTACACTTAAATGTGCATCGCTAAAATCAAAAGCATTAAAAGCCAGTCCTGCGCCCCATGTATTATCCAACGCTGTCAAAATGTTCTGCGCTTGAGCTTTTTTGACTAAAGCAACCAAGTCAGGAAATTCTAAAGTCACTGAACCTGCTGCTTCAAACCAGAGTAATTTGGCTTTTTCACTGGGTTGAAAGCTGTGTACATCGAGCGGATTATATACTTTGACACAGATGCCATAGCGCGTTTGTAGGTTGCGTAAATGCTCCATGTTGGGTCCATAAATATTATCGGCTACCCAAACTTCATCGCCATGGCTTAAAAAACACGAATTGACCAGATTAATGGCCGACAAACCACTTGGCGCAAGCAAACAGTATTCACCGCCTTCAAGTTGTGCAATTTGATCGGCTAAATTAAAGGTGGTGGGTGTGCCATGTGTGCCATAGCTGTAGTCATAGTCATCGCTCCAATGGCGATTAAATAAAGCATCGGTGTTGTTAAAGATGATAGTCGATGCCCGATACACAGCAGGTTGCACAGTGTGAATGGACTGAGGGGCCTTTCGTGGTGCATGAATCAATTGGGTTTGGCGATTTTTTTTCACAGCAGCGCTCAAAATAAGTTCATTTTAACCCTTAAGCTTAAGAGAAAGTCATTGATCGTGCTAGGGAAGTTCAACAATTGTTAGAAATCTGACGAAATGGGGCAAGTTGGCGCTATTTTTGCAAAAGTTTAAGCAAACAAATAACAATAGGTGAATAAAGCGCATGAAGTCGCAGTTAAAAGTACATTATTTTCAACATATTGCAGGAGAAGGTTTTGGCAGTTGCTATGAATATTTAAAACAAAAAAATGCCAAAATTACTGCAACAGAATTTTTTGCCCTCCCCGTAGAACAGGCTCTAGATTTAGAAGCCTTACCTGATGTCAATGAAGTGGATTTGCTGATCATTATGGGCGGCAGTATGAGTGTAAACGATGAAGCCAATTATCCATGGTTAAAGATAGAAAAACGTTGGTTGAGACGTTATTTGGCACTGGGTAAACCTGCCATTGGCTTATGTTTAGGTGGTCAATTGATTGCCAACGCGTTAGGTGCTGCGGTAAGTCGCAGTCAACAACAAGAGCTAGGTTGGAGCACCATTCGCAAAGTTCAAAGCGTGCCGCAAGATTGTTTTCAACTGCCTGAACAATTTAATTTATTGCAATGGCACACCGAAAGCTTTGAAATTCCAAAAGGTGCTGTGCATTTGGCTGAAAATGAAGCATGTCGTAATCAAATGTATCAAATTGGCAATAATGTTTTGGGCTTTCAATCACATCCTGAGATTACCCCACAGGTTTTAGAATTATTTTTAGAAAATAGTGAAGAATTATCAATTTTCTCAGGCAATTATGTCCAAGATGTAAATACGTTGATTAAATCATCAAAAAATAAATTTCTTCAAGGAAATCAAATATTAAACCAAGCAATTGACTATGTTTTAAGAAAGACGGCCTACTAAGTGGACTTTAAACCATTGATTAACAAAATATACCAAAAAACCATATAAAAGCCTAAAAATGGATTTGCTTATGCATTAAACAATAGCTATAATGGGCGACCCTTCAATAGGAAGGAGGTTAACTACGAATAAAGTAGTTAACTATCGTTACAGTCGTGGCATCGATCACGACCTTAGTGATAATTCACTGCTCTTGACACTTGCCTTATATTAGTGGGGCGAGATGCGTCAAGAGTGATTCTTTATATATTTGGCTTGGAGTTTACTGGTATGTCTAACCAGAGAATTCGTATCCGTCTTAAGTCTTTTGATCACCGTCTAATTGATCAATCTGCTCAAGAGATCGTAGAAACA
>Ga0172378_10000302_pt1 | contig 42537 bp, 29 predicted proteins | sample GrowelOW332metaG_FD_119755 | JGI IMG/M metagenome (GOLD analysis project Ga0172378, IMG submission 119755) | Groundwater microbial communities from an aquifer near a municipal landfill in Southern Ontario, Canada - Pumphouse #3_1 metaG | ecosystem: Environmental > Aquatic > Deep subsurface >...
GTTATTTCTTCCTGTAAATCATAATCGGAATAATACTTAGCACTAAGAATAAGGCTGTTAGCTGAACAAGTGATTTTATCTAAAGGAGTGACAGCTGATGTGATGGTCACATCACTGTCAGGCATGGTGAAATAATAATAGTTATTAATATTAGATAATGTAGTTCCATCTACTGATATTGTAGGGGTAGATATTTTATAGCCATCTTTAGGATAAATATAAAGTTTGCATATAGAATTGACAGTACCTTTTTTAGGAAGAATGGTCTTGTCTAAATCAATGTTTTCATCTAATCCGACATAGCTGATGGATTTAACTGATGCTTCAACGATGGTAATCAGTAAATTAAGGGTTTTACAATCAACAAGAGGTAAGAAATACATTCCGTTATAAATTGAAAGCTGACTAGAGGAAGTCGAATCATCAGCTGTGAAGGTAACATTGGAAACAGCATAGCCATCTTTAGTCCAAATCTCAAAAGAATTAGAAAACTTCATTCCGGAGGAAAAACCCAAAACACAATAGTCATCATCATAGGCTGAATCAGTCAGTGAGTAAGAGACTTTGTAACTGGCTTCGGTATAATAGCTTTTATTGATTACCGCCACCACAACATCAGTAGCAGGCATTAGGAAAGCTCCGACTAAGACTTTAGGGTTACTTTTGTCGGCTATCAGATCAACGAAAGTCTGATTGAATTGCAACATAAAAGCAGTATTGGCTTCGTTATCTAAGGTATAGGTAATTGTAACTGGATCACCGGCTGTATATTCACTGCCGGCTAAGACATTAAAGGTACCTGGATAATACTGGCAATGGACTAGATCCAGAAGCTGGTATTTTTGAGCAACAGCGCTTGAAGAAGATGGAGATGATGATGAAATAGATTCCGAGCTATTAATGGATTCAAAACTTGAGGAATCGGTTATTGAAGAGGAAGTTTCACTGCTTGGAAGAGAAGAGGAATTGGTTTTAACACAGCCAGTAAGAAAAAGAGGAAGCAGGAAAGTTAAGACGGAATATTTTTTAAACATATTCTTCCTCCCTTCTTCAGTAATTCACTAGAAATAATGATAGGCTAAAAAAGAGTAAGAAACAATAAGTTATGTTGCTTTTAAGGTTAATATGGAAGCCGTCTATTGTTTTGAAACCAGAACACTGGCCTTAATGGTGACATTATCATAAGGCATCATAAAATAATAGAAACTATTACCTTTACTAAAAGTGACATTGTCTCCGCCATCAGTAGTAACACTGACTGAAGAATCATCTAAGTAATAGCCATCCTTCAGATTCAGGACAAAACGAACAGTGGAATTAGGTAAATAATAATTCCTATCAGCATCAAAATAGGAGAAGGTTAAACCTTCAGACATTTCGTTCTTAACTAAATAGGCCTTAGAAACACTTGGCTTAAAGACAACATCCGAGCCAATGGATTCATAATCAACCAAGTAACGGAAGATATTGGAATTGTATTTTCCTGGGCAAGTACCATCACAGGTAACATTATCTAGCTGATAGCCGTCATCAACTTCAAAAGAAACATTCACCTGTCCATTAAGACCGGTTATTCCAGCAGAAGTTATTTCACCGCCATTGAAACGAGCTTTCATTGACTTAACATGCTCAGTTTCAGCAAAAGTCAGAGTATAAAACTTATGAGTTGTGAAAGTAATAGTTAAATCACTATCAGGCATATAAAATTGCATTAGATTGTCTAAGCCATACTCAGGAGTAACATTTTCATCGGAGAAACTGACTTTATAAGAGTAGCCATCTACGCAGCTAACAGTGGCTTGAATTAGGTCAGTATAATAACCAGTAGTAGGGAGTTCTGAATGAGTGGTGTCAATATGTTCATCTATGCCCTTATAAGTAATGGTGTGAGCTGTTAATTTCTTGACGGTTATCGTTAAAGTAATAGAAGTGGCATCTACGACGGGTAAAGTATAATCGTAAGTATCAACGGAAGTCAGTTTATCATTAGCTCCGCTTGTAGTTGTATAAGAAACAGTACTAATACAACGATCAGCTAACCAAACACAGAGATTAGTTCCTTGATTCACCTGAGTACCTGATTTCAGACCTAGGACATGATAGTCATCCCCGGTTTCATAATTGACGGTATAGGAAGCTGAGGCAGTATCAACAGTCGGAGCAATAAAGATACATAGGACAATATCTTCATCCGGCATGATAAAAGAAGAGCTAAGCCCATTATCATTCGAAGACTTATAAAAATAATAATAGCTATCATTGACCTGCAGATAAGTATTGTCAGTCAAGTCTTTTTTGTAATTGCATTTAAAGACTACTGACTTTCCAACTGTCAGTGAATCGCCTTCAGCAAGTGAATAAGAACTGGCTGAGCGGGTAAAATCAATAACATTAAGAATCTTTTTCTTAATAATAGTAGTACTAGAACTGCTGCTAAGAGAACTTTCACTAATAGAAGAAGAGACACTATCAGAAGATAGAGAAGACGAAGAAGCTGATGAAGAATCTAAAGAAGAAGATAGACTGCTATTAGAACCAGCCGTTGAAGAACAGCTGCTGATAGCAAGAACAAATACTAATAAGCTCGCAAAAATACTTTTTTTCATAATTTATACCCCCTTTTTTGAAAAATCGAATCTTCGAATAGTCCAAGTCAGCCTGATTCAAGATGAACTCAGGTCTCAATAATGAACTAAAACATAGCCTCTCTTTTATGTTCCTATAAATCTTTAGGCTTTCTTTTTGGAATGCAATAAAAGCTTTTCAAAATAAAAAAATGCCCGACCGATTCAAGATAAAGACTTCTTTTTGACCGTTAGAAAAGTAAAACCCAGCAACACTATTATGCCTTACTCAATAAAAGAGGCCGCCTTTAAGGCAGCCCCTGTTCTATCATTCTACTTCGATTTCCTTGATGTTCATCTCATTGCCTTGAAGAAGATGAGTGAATTCACTCTTGCAATAGGGGCAGACCCGTCCATATTTGATGGTATCATACTGTTTTCCGCAGCTATCGCATAACGTAATGGCTTTGATTGGAACAATCTTCAGCTTGGAGCCTTTCATAATCGGACTTTTGGAGCAGGCCCAGTTCCAGACATCCTCGAAGTAGGAAGTGACAATCGTGGAGACATCCCCGATTTCAAGAGTCGTCTTCTTCACATGCTTGATGTCTTTGTCTTTAGCAAAGTCTTCTATCGTCTTAATGATTTCAAAGGCAACGCCTAACTCATGCATTCTTAGAAGCCTTTTTCTTTTGCTTGATGGCTTTCTTATCGACCTTGTGCTTCTTCTCACTGGCTTTTTCAGCAGCTGTCTTCTTACCGAAGACGACCTTGAAGCCACGCTTTACAACATAAGGCAATAAGGCCTTGACCTTGTCTTCAGCCTTATACATGGTGCTGGCTTCCGGATGAACTCTAAAGAGATGAATGGCATCGAAGTTGCACTTAGTGGTGCAGACTCCGCAGCCAATGCATTTGTTTTCGTCCACTACAGCAGCACCGCAGCTTAAGCAGCGCTTAGTCTCAATTGCCACCTGATCGCTAGTAAGAGTCTTATGGGCATCAATGAAGTTATGATGATAATCGATGGCTTCATTCATGCCTTCTTCCTGACGGCCGGCATGATCGTAGGAGATGTCAGCAATATTGTTTTTATCTAAAGCCACATATTCGTATTTGTTTCTTCCAATAGTCAAAGAAGTGCCAGGCTGGACAAAACGGTGAATGGAGATAGCGGCCTTCTTGCCTTCCTCAATTGCATCAATTGCAAAACTAGGTCCAGTATAGACATCCCCGCCGACAAAGATATCGGGTTCTTCTGTCTGGAAGGTGATCTTGTCAGCCAAAGGACCTTTGGCACGATTGAAAGTAACTTTGCTGCCTTTTAGTAAGTCATTCCAGACAATGGCCTGACCAATAGAGAAGATGACAGTCTTGCAGGGAATAGTCTTCGTAATGCTTTCATCATAGACCGGAGCAAAATGATGGTTTTCGTCATAGACTTTCACGCACTTCTTGACGATGATGCCACTGACTTTGTTATCAGTAAGTAAAACTTCTTTAGGTGCCCAGCCACAGTTGATTTCAACCTTTTCTTCTTCAGCTTCCTGAATCTCCTGCTTAGTAGCCGGCATGATGTCTCTAGTCTCCAGACAGAACATGGAGACCTTGCCTGAAGTCAAACGGGTGGAGCTTCTTGAAGCATCGATAGCGACATTGCCGCCGCCAATAACAACTACATCACCTAATAACTTCGGAGCTTTGTCTTCTTGGATGGCACGTAAGAAATCAACAGCCGTAAAGACATTCTCACCTGTTTCCCCATTGATATGAGGAAGCTTGCCACCTTGACAGCCGATAGCAATATAGAAAGCCTTATAGCCTTCTTTTCTTAAGCTATCTAAAGTAACATCCTTGCCGACTTCGACTCCATACTTGATATCAACGCCTAAATCCTTAATAACTTCAACTTCAGCATCAATAACATTCTTTTCTAGTTTATAAGAAGGAATACCATATCTAAGCATTCCACCGGGCTTAGCGCTCTTTTCATAGATAGTAGGGTTGTAGCCTTGCATAGCTAGATAGTAAGCACAGCTTAAACCAGCAGGTCCGGCGCCGATAATAGCGACTTTTTCTTTCCAACGGCCAACATTGGAGGCAATGATAGGAGTAGGAATATAACGAGTCTCTTTCTTTAAATCCTGTTCAGCCAGGAATTTCTTAACGGCATCAATGGCCACTGGATGATCAATGGTTCCTCTAGTGCAGGCATCTTCGCATTTCTTGTTGCAGATTCGGCCGCAGATGGCAGGTAAAGGATTTTCCTTCTTGATCAAAGCCAACGCTTCCTGATATTTGCCTTGACTGGCAAGTTTCAAATAGCCTTGAACAGCAATATGGGCTGGGCAGCTAGCTTTGCAGGGAGCCGTACCGGTTTCATAGCAATTGATGCGGTTGTTGTCACGATAGTTCTCATCCCACTTGTCTTCACCCCAATGCATATTGTCCGGAAGCTCATGCTTAGGATAATTGATAGGACCAGTCTTAGTGCAAAGCTTCTGACCTAACTTAACGGCACCGGCGGGGCAATGCTCGACACAGCCACCGCAGGCCACACAGTTCATCGGATCGACTTTAGCGACATAGGCGCTTCTTGACATATTGGGTGTGTTGAATAGCTGGGAGGTTCGTAAGGCATTGCAGATGTTGATGTTGCAGTTGCAGATAGCAAAGATCTTGTTCTTGCCATCAATGTTAGTGATCTGATGGACAAAGCCGTTATCTTCAGCTCTTTTCATAATAGCCATAGCTTCATCGTAAGTGACATAATGGCCTTTTTTAGTTTCCACACAGTAATCAGCCATATCTCCTAAGCCGATGCACCAGTCTTCGCAGTTGTCGCCACAGCCTTCACCTAATTTGGCTCGGCCATAACGGCAGGAGCAGATACCGGCTGAGATATGACCGGCATATTTCTTCAGCCAATAGGAAATATGTTCGATATCAATGGAGGTATTCTCCATCTTGATGGCTTTTTCAACTGGGATGACATGCATACCAATGCCAGCACCGCCCATAGGAACTAAATGTGTTACTTTCTCTAAGGGTAAGAAGGTCATTCTTTCAAAGAACATGGCCAGTTCCGGATGCTTATCAATAGCTTCCTTTCGCATATTGGTGAATTCAGCGGAGCCAGGGACAAATAAAGGAAGGACATAATAACGGACATGAGGGGCACCTTTGATCGGACCATTGTCGTCATAGTGGTCACCATAGTTGAATTCCAATAATCCAGCATAGGACATCTGATCAAGAAGTTTCTGAACCTGCTCCGGAGTCTTCTCTTTATTACGTTTGCAGATTTGTTCAAAGGTATAAGGTGTTCTTAACTTCATAGTTAAAGCAATATCGGCCATTTCATCAGTCATAACACATCTTAAGCCCCAGTATTCTGGGTCTTCGGAAGTTACTTTGTGCCCGATGCGGTCAGTGACACGCTGAGCAATCTTGAGAATCTTCTTATTGGGGTTCTTCTCTCCGATGAACTCCGGCTTATAGGCTTTGGACATTTCAGGCATAAACTAATTTCCTTTCCAGGCTTTGACCTGTTCTCGTAAGTAGTCAGCTAATTCCTTAATTCCCTCGCCAGTCTTAGCTGAAACCAGCATGACTTTGGCATCCGGATTACGGAAATGGACATTCTTGATAGCTTTTTCAACTTCAAAATCAAAGACCTTAAGCGTATCAACTTTAGAGATAATGACTAAACCACAGACTTTATACATCAAAGGATACTTCAAAGGCTTATCGTCTCCTTCCGGAACCGAAAGAATTGTGGCATTAAGACAGGCTCCAGTATCAAATTCAGCCGGGCAAACTAAATTTCCGACATTCTCTAAGAAAATCAAATCCAAGTCTTTGGATTGAAGATTATCTAATCCTACTTTAGTCATGCCAGCATCCAGATGACATTCGCCTCCGGTATGAAGTTGAATAGCTTCAACACCCGTATGATCAATAATGCTTTTAGCATCAACATCACTGTCAATATCAGCTTCCATGACACCAATCTTCAAATCATTCTTAAGTTCATTGATTAAAGCATTCAATAAGGTAGTCTTTCCAGAACCTGGAGAAGACATCAGGTTGACTAAAAAGACTTTCTTGTCTTTCAATTCTCTTCTTGTCTCATTAGCATCGACATTGTTCTTGGCAAAAACGCTTTGCTTAATTTCGATAATACGGATATTCTTATCCATTTTTGTTCATCCTTCCCCTGTTTGTATATTATTATTATACCCTATTAACTATCTCAAAATAAATTAGGATGAACAAATAAAAAGTCAAATAAAGAAAGCCATTAAAAAAGTCTTCTTTTTCAAAAGGGAAAAAGAATGCTTAATATTTCACCAGTCTCTTTTTTATTGTAAAGGTTGGTAAGTAAAAGAATACTTATAAATGCTAATTAAAGATAGTTCTCCCGATCCGGATAAGGATCAGGAGCGTTTTCTTTACGTTCTAATTGATAGAAGTAGCCACCGGTAGCTTTTATATTACTTAAAGTGATTTCAGAATAAGAATGAGTTGAATCATCCGGAAGTTGGAAATAATGAAAAGGATAACCAACGGTCATGGAAAAAGCTTTTGTTCCTTTGATCAATTCGCTGTCTTTGGTATATTGGTAATCGGCTTCCAAGTCTAAACGATAATAAGGAGAGAACAGAGTTCCTTTGGAAAGCCATAAGACTTTATCCGTGCCATCAATTCTTTCTTCAATTGGAAGATAGGAAGCATAATTGTCATTACTCATTTCAATACGTTTAATATCATATCTTTCAGAACATAGATAATAGTTAAAGGTATCTAGAGAAACACTTGAGGCTCCACTATTAAGACTTACTTCTTTACTAGCATGGCTGCTTTCAAGATGAACAATTGAGATACTGAAGTTGCCTTTAGCATAAGTGAAGTCTTCTTTATCACCTTTCTTAAGACCCACAATATTGGTTAATTCAGAATAATAATTGACTTCGACTTTATAGGGATCAACTGAACTATATGCTTGATGGGATGAAGATAAGTCTTTAACGAAATAGAAGCAATAATCAACATAGGAATCGTTGTTTTCAAAAGGAAACTTTGCAAATTCGCTTAAAGTATTCATAGGAAGCAAATAGGTATTGAAATTCTGAGAGAAGCACCCGGTGGTACCATTACGATAATTGTCTTCTGGATGATCTAAAGCCGAAGAAAGACTAGAGATATATGGGTTACCTCGGAAATATTGATAGATATTATCCATATAAGAATCAAATACTTGGCGATTATCAATCGTTGCGACATATTGTTGGGAAGAGGAAAAATAAGTAGCTAAGAAAGAATCACTCCCCGCCTTCAAACTTATTTTAGGCAGATCATATAAGCCACTAGATTTGAGAAGAGAATCAGAAAAGAATTCGTTGCTCTTAATCGTGTAATTATCTTTTTCCTTATCAGAGCTCTTGACTCCAAAATAGATTCCTACTCCAGTAGCTGAAAGAGCAATTACACCCACTAATACTAAAGCAATAATAAGGGTCCGTCTGCTTTTCTTATTATGTTGGAGGTTTTTATCAACGTCACCATAATCCAGCAATTCATTTTCAGTGCAGGAAAACAAAGCACATAAAGCCATCAAAGATGATTTAGTAGGTAAAGCAAGTCCTTGTTCCCACTTAGCAACTAAGCTTCTGGAAACATAGATCTTATCGGCCAGTTGTGACTGAGTTAGACCTAATTGGATTCTTTTTTCTTTCAGTTTGTTAGAAAACATAGGTGGCCTCCTGAGCATACTAATTATATCAAAAGCATTAAAAAAACCATGATACTTCCGTGATACTTTAGCTTTTTAAACCCAAAATAAAAATGGTTTCTTGATTATCCAATTGTTTGTTTAGAAGAATTTTTTCAAGCCAAAATTTTATCATTTTTAGAATAAAATATTTGTTAATTTCATAAAGATAGGAGCCAACTCTTTATACTTTAAAAGGTTGTATAATTAAGGGATTGTTTGAATTGAGATATTTTCTTTTGATTCACTTAATTAGAAAAACGATAGTCAAATTTAATTATGTGTTATCAAAGTTGTAGGCTTTTTACCCTTTGAACCAGGTGTCCCGTCTGGATTCCACAGTCCACCTTTTGCACCAGCAGACCCACCATTTCCGCCTTCTCCACCAACCATAGTAACTTTTGAATTCACATAGGCATCTTGACTATATTTGATGCACACGCCGCCATCTCCACCATCTCCACCATCACCGCCTTGCCAATTTCCACCTATAGTACCAGGTGCATTAGCCCCATTACCACCATTTCCACCACGTCCACCGTACAATTCAAGCATTTGTGAATCAATAAATACCGAATTACATTTTATTGCTGGATTACCATCTTCTCCATTCGACCCATTTCTAGGTTCTTTACTAGTCGACCAATTCTCTTGACCATTGATTCCATTATTTCCACTACCGCCATGTAAGGTTAATAAATTGCCAGAATCATTTGTATAAAAAGGGATCATAAAATTATATGCACTTATGGCAGGATAATGAGCTAAGGTTGAAATGGTGGAGATTCCATAATTATAGAGATTTAATTTTGACCCAACATAAGAAGAAATCACTGGAGAGTTAGAAGAACAAGAATCGTGCAATGAATTTAGAGAAAGAGTAAAAGAAGACTCTTTTCTATCGCCTATTTCGAATGCTAGATTATATGTCTTGTATTTGTTGCAGAAAATATCAAACCTAAACAAGGATTTATCAAATTTTAAAAGAATTGCTTTAGATGTATCAAAACTTGAATCATTTACTAGTGAAAGGATAATTTGCTTTTTCTCGCCAATGCTACTTACTAAATATTTGTCATTAGAAATTTCCGAAACCACTGATTTGAATTCATCAAAAGAGAAAAAGACGCTACTACTAAAATTGGAAATAGTATCTTTATCTACAAATTTATCATTTAGGAAACGGAGTTCGAAATCTCCATCACAAACCTTTGAGCAAAGTGTCTCAAAAATTGATTTTGTCACAAAATTGAAGCCACCAACAATGGAAAGCTTTTTTACAGAGGCCATTTTTTCAATAGATTCAATAAATGAATTGCCATCATTGCCAACATCAATAGAATCACAATGGTCTAATATCAAAGTATTTATATTTAAAGAATCAACGGATGTAATGTTTTGCAAATTGAATGAATTTGTTAGGTCTAATGTTTTTAAAGAAGAAAAGCCTGACAAATTTGGAATAGTTAAAAATGAATTTCCTCCTATCTTCAAAGTAGATAGCTTGCTTAATTGAATTGAATCTAATTTATTTCCATATGTTTCAGAGTCAAGGCTATTTTCTGATATATCTAAGTATTCCAAATTAGTCAAAGAATTAAGTAATGAAATATCTTTTTTGTTTAATTGGCAATTAGAAAGAACTAAGGTCTTCAGTTTTTTCAATGGCTTGATATTTTTTAATGAAGAATCTGTTCCACTCACATCCAGATAAGTTAAATTAGAAAGGTATTCTAAGGAGACAATATCATTAAAAGGAACTCCGCAATTACCTATTCCAAGTTCTTCTAAATTATCCAAACCGGATAATGAATCTTTGAAATTCATTATTCGGTTACCGTTTAAAATAAGTGATACCAGTGAATATGAAGAGCTCAACGGAGAAATATCAGAAATACTATTATTTGAAAGATCTAAATGTTTTATTTTATAAAGATATTGAAGCTTTGTAATTTTTGAAATTGAGTTATCAGAGAGATCCAAGTTTTCAAGTCCGTCATTTTCAACCAATGAGGACACATCTGTAAGACTATTATGAGAAAGATTTAGGTTTTTAAGTTTTGAAAGATTTGATATGAAACCAATATCAGTAATATTGTTTTCGCTAAGATCAAGAGAATCCAAATTTCCTAAGTATTTAATTCCATCAGAGGCATTTTCATCATTGATTAATTCCCCACTCAAATCAAGAGAAGTGATATAGCTCAATAAAGTATTTGGAACTAAATCACTTTTATTTTGAATACGTCCCTGTGAAATCAAATCCAACTTTATCTTTGTTGCCAATATCGAATTAAAAACAGTGTATCTTCCATTAAATATTTCCAAGTCTGATTTGATCAACTGAATTTTACCCTGACCAAATCCAAACACTTCAAGTTTCCCATCTTCATTGATTTTTAGAATACCTTCGGCTCCTTTGATAGAATACTTTGAAGCATCATCTTTTAAAATGCCAATGTCATATTCTTGGCCAAAAACAACACCACCATCTATATCTAAAGTTTGGCTCAAAAGATTAGAAATAGAAGAATCCGAATTTAAAGTTTTTATTTCTAATGAGTTATTGCTTCTAATATCTCCGATAGTTGCACAAATAACAGCACTCCCTATTTTATTTGCTGAAAAAAGAACCTTTTCACCATTAGAAGTCAATGACCCACCACATGTGTTATCAGAAATCGAATATTGTATTTTTTTAGCTTTTTCAGGATCAATTGCCGATTCACTAGATAAAGAGATTTCAATAGGCTTTGATTCTTTTAAATAGAAAATATCGGAAGAAGCTATGATAGAAAAAGATTCTTGTAATGTAGATGAAATGGAAGAAAGATTTGAATTTGTTTCACTTCCACAAGAGGAAATAAATAAAAGAGAAAAGCCATATACTCCTAGTCCAATTCTTTTAAAAATCCTTTTTTTCATTTAAAAATCAATTATCCTTTTCTTCAATTATAAATAATGATCATTAATAAAAAGCTAATCACAAATATTAAACCAAATTCTTTTCTTATTTTTAGCGGTCTTATTCTTTGCAAAACAAAAAAAGAATAACGGTAAAACACGAAAACATTCTCCATGGTTTTTTTGGAATACAACTTATTTCAGGCTTAGATTATATGATAAAGCAATGCAATATTCTTATTGTAAAAGTCGCTTCTTTTATTAAGCGTAAAGCATCTGATTGCTCTTTTAGTTAGCTTTCGGCTGCATTACTTCGTTTGTGGATGTATTCGCATCAATTATTGTGCCTTTTTTATTCAATTCACCGGCCCACTTAAAGGCTTCCTTAGAAAGGATAACGGCAATTATTTCATTGATGATAGCAGCGGCCGCTATTGTTCCTTGAATAATGGCAGCACTTTCTGGGTCAGGGCCTGATAAGATACCAACAGCAATGCCGGTAAAGATCAAAGATACTCCTGAATGGGGCAATAAAGTTAGGCCCAAGTATTTTCTAACAGTGGGCTGAGCCTTGGTGACTCTACTACCGATATAGGCTCCACCAATCTTACCTAAGGCACGAGAGAGAATATAGACCGCGCAGAAGACACCGGCTCCGGCTATATATTTGTAGTCCAAAGGCATACCAAGATTCACGATAACGGTCAATAAGGAAATAGTCAGAATCGGAGCAAACCTCTTAAGAATCAAATTGTGTTTTTCTCCCGGTATCATATTAGCAATCACTAGACTCACGGACATACCAATCAATAAGTAGTTCAAAGAGAAACTTCCATAGACATATTTGTCAATTACTAAGCCTAATACTCCGGCTACTAGCAAAGAGAGAACATAAACGGCAAAACCTACCCAGTCATTCTTGATTTTCTTAATCAGGAATCCGCCTAGGAATCCTATCGGAATACCGATAATGAATGGGAAAAGAATCATTAAGACTATCAGATAGACCGGTGTGCTTCCTTCTCCTAAGGACGCACTGACAATGGAGATGACCGTAAAGAAAACAATAATACCAACGACATCATCTAAAGCGGCCATCGGTATCAAAGTCCTAGTCACTGGGCCATCGGTTTTATATTGATCGACAATGGACAAAGCGGGAGCAGGGGCTGTTGCTAAAGCAATACCGCCAAAGATGAAAGCTAAATACCAAGGAGTCTTAGTAATAGCAAAAGTAATTAAAAAGATAACAGATACGACTACGAAAGTACCTAAGCTTTGAAATAGAGTCGTGACCAGTATCTGTTTCCCATATGACTTCAGTTTCTTATAAACCATTTCTGATCCAATCATGACTCCTGCTAAGGCCTCTAAAAGGGAGATGATGATGTTATAAGGTATAGAATCAATCGTAGTCTGAGATACTAGATTCACAAGATGTGGACCAAAAATCATACCGGCAATCAAATAACCTAAGATAGCCGGGAGTTTGATTAGAGAAAGAACCTTCCCTAAGGAATAGGCTAATAAAAGTATACCAATTACCGAAAAGATGCTAATTGCTGTTTCCATTGTATTTTCTTCCTAAAAGACTAAAGCAATCAAGGAATCAATTCCTTGATCGATGTCTTGGCTTTTTGATATTTCTAATAGACTTCCTTCTAAAACCAAACGGAATCCTTTGATGCTGACAGGCTTTGCATAATCACATGCTACCAGTACTTGGCAAAGACTGATATAAAGCTGATCCTGAAGTTTATCAGAATAGGCTTTAGTCTGATCATTCAACGAATAGCGGTTGAATAAATCACCTCTTGAGAATTGCAGTGATTTCAAATAAGTGACTAGCAAAGAATGAAGAGAAGGATCCTTTTTTGTTATCTCATTTTCAAACTGCTGATAGGCTCTTTTGAAAAGAGCCAAAGCCAAGTCTTCTTTGGAATGATAGTAACGATAAACGGTCTTCTTAGAGATATGGAGAGAAGAAACTAAAGAATCAACCGAAAAGTTAAGTCCCTCTTTCTTCAAGAGTTCAATCGACTTGTCTAAGATCACTTCTTCAGTGTTTGGAAACGTTTTATTCATATTTCGTTTCCATTATAAAACTTCTCACGCCTTTGTCAATAGACATTGCTTTTTGTTCTTGCAATTCAAAGATTTCCTACTAAACTATTGCTTACGGGAATGATGTTCTCCCTGGCGTAAGCCAAACCGCTAATCAAATAAATAGCTGATGACATCTAAGGTTAAACACCTAGCTGTTATCAGTTTTTTTAATGGGAGGACAGCATGTTTTTTCTAAGCTTAGGTATCATTCTTTTAGTTGGTGGCTTAGTCGGTTTTCTTTTTCAGAAGATTCGTTTGCCGGCTCTTTTAGGTTATCTTTTATTAGGTATTCTTCTTGGTTATTTCGGTCTTGTCGATGAGGACTTATTAGCTATCTCCTCGGAAATCAGGAAGATTGCCTTAATCATCATTCTTTTAAAAGCTGGTTTATCGCTTAACATCTCTGATTTAAAGAAGGTAGGAAGACCAGCTATCCTCATGTGTTTCCTTCCAGCCTGCATGGAAATGTGCATCGTTGGTGTCCTAGGTCACTATTTCTTTGATCTCACTTTCAATGAAAGTTTCCTTTTAGGTTCCGTCTTAGGAGCCGTCTCTCCCGCGGTTGTTGTTCCTCGAATGACTAAAATGATGTCAGAAGGTTATGGCACTGATAAAGGCATACCTCAATTAATAACTGCTGGCAGTTCCATGGATGACATTGTCATGATTGTCTTCTTTAATTCCTTCATGACCATTGAAAAAGGATCATCGGTTTCAGCGATGACCTTTTTGAATATTCCTCTTTCAATTCTTTCAGGTGTCGGAGTCGGCGTATTGATTGGTTTCTTGCTTGTTTTGCTATTCAAATATGTTCATCTCCGGGATTCATTGAAGCTATCTTTGATTATTGGAATAGCTGCCTTATTAGTATTCTTAGAATCCTATCTTGAAAAATGGTTTTCTTTTTCAAGTCTTTTAGCCGTCATTTCTTTAGGCATGGTCATTCTGGCTAAAAGACCAGTGGCTGCTAAAAGAATCAGCCAGAAATGTGAAAAACTCTGGACCGTTGCTGAAATCTTCTTATTTGTCTTAGTTGGAGTCTCGATTCAGATTCAGTACTTCAGCAAATATATTTTGATGTCTTTAGCACTTCTTGCCTGTTCCTTATTAGTACGATCACTGGCCGTCCAGTTATGTCTTATCAAAACCAAACTGAATCTCAAAGAAAGAATCTTTGTCGCTATTTCTTATTTACCTAAGGCTACTGTTCAGGCAGCTATTGGCGGAACCCTCTTAGATTATGGAAACTCAGTCAGCAATGATGCCATCATTGCTGCTGGCATCATCGTCTTATCAGTCTCTGTCGTCTCAATTCTCTTTACTGCCCCTTTAGCTGCTTTCAGTATGGACTTAACCTACACAAAGCTTACTACTAGAACCTTGGAGCCTGTTCAAAGCTAAGGCGGTCATTATCTTTTTCTTCTCTTGTAAGAATATGACCGGCTTCTTTAAGACTATTATCCAAATGATATTCTGGCATATTCTTAAAGAGTATGACATTGTTATCAAAGTTTTCTTCACTAAGTGAGGTGTAGTTATAGTCTTTGTTGAACAAAGGTATCAGATCATTGATTAAGTTATAAGTCCTGTTCTTTTTGTCGACAATCAAAACATCAACTAAGGCCGAAGAACCATCCTCAAAGAAGCTTTTCTGAACTACATACCTAATTACGCCATCAGTTTCAAAATCTGGTACAGTTTGCTCAGATTTGCTTTTTAACTCAAAGTCGATTTCTTTTAATGCTGCCATGGCAACTGAAATCATAGAATCATTGTAAATGCATCCTCCTTCTGGGCGATAACATTCGAAAATATCATCAAGATCACAGATCAATCCATACTGATATTTATTGAATCGCTTATGAAACAGCATTTGTAATGTATTCGGATAGATAAATTTACTAGTGGCTTTTCTAAACCACTTTTCATAGTCACTGGGTGCCAGTCTTTTATTAATAATGAGATTGATTCCGAAAACTAAATAATCATAGTCGTAGTCCCAGGGACCTGAAAAATGTTTGCTTTCAAAATAAGAATATATATCCTTGTCACTCATCTTCATCAGTTCATTCAGTTTTATCGGATCCATAAAGCTTTTTTCCTTAGTTAGTGGCTTTGAAGTTATAGATAGGTTTAATGACACTAGTAACATCAACAGTAGGCTTAATCATCTCTAAGATCTCCTTTGAATTCTTATAGGCTTTAGGAGCTTCATCCAAAGTATCAAGAGTGGCGGTAGTGGTATAAATGCCTTTCATAGATGAAGTGAATTCATTTACTGAAAGAAGCTTCCTAGCCTGACTTCTGCTAAGCCGTCTTCCCGCTCCATGAGGAGCGGAATAATTCCAATCTTTATTTCCTTTGCCAACACCTAAGATAGTTCCATCTTTCATATTGAGAGGAATAATTACTTTTTCTCCTTTCATTGCAGAAATAGCACCTTTCCTGACTACATTGTTTTCATCAATGTAGTTATGAACTGATTCAAATTGGTCAACTACATGCCAACCCATTTTCTCTAAAATCAATTGTGAAATCAAACGGCGGTTGACTTTAGCCCAGTCCTGAGCAATTCTCATGTCATGCAGATAATCAAGTCGGTGCTGATTAATCAAATAAGATAATTCCAAAGGAACTAATCTTTTATTTTGATAGGATTCTTGAATTGCATCAATGGCGGATTTGATCCTTCTTTGCTGTCCTTCACTTTTCAGTAAGGAGATGACCTGTTTTATTTTTCCGTCTCTTTCATCATTCAAAGAACAATCATCCTGGGCTTCTTCCTGATAGAGTTCCGCAATTTGTTTACCTAAGTTCCGACTTCCGGTATGAATGACTAAATAGATAGCCCCATCCTGACTTTTATCTAATTCAATGAAGTGATTGCCACCACCTAAAGAACCTAGAGACCGATCAATCCATTTCTTATTGTCATTCAGTTTCTTATAGCAAAGGACATTTTCTAAAGAATAGTCTTTGACTATCGAATCATGAACAGTCATTCCGGAAGGGATGACATCCTTGATGACTGAGTCTAGTTTCTCTAAGTCAGGGTTAGAATCATCAATCTGGGTTACTAACATGCCACAGCCGATGTCGACTCCGACAATATTAGGTATTATCTTTTCACCTAAGTCAGCGGTAAAACCTACTACACAGCCTTTACCAGAATGACAGTCAGGCATGATTCTGATTTTGGCATTTGAAAAAGCTTTTTGAGAAGCTAAAAGGTTTATTTGATTGGTGGCTTCTTCTTCAATTGTTTTAGCAAAAATCTTTAAATCAGACATGGTTTTACCTCTTTTCTTTCAAAAAAAAGGATAAGACTAATTGCTCATTTAGTAGAGTAATTAATGCTTATCCCTTTTTTATAAACGCAGGCTTTCGCCTTACACCCGTTAATCCTGCAGTTGTTTCGGTCAATCAGGGTCCTAGCCCGAGGGCAATAGAGCGACTACTGCTCTACTAGGATCATCTCCTAGCAAAAGGAGACTGAACTGATAATGGCACTACGGCCACTGACTTTCAGGAAACGTCGGTAAAAATTGAATGATGCCAATTCTTGATCGGCCTTTTTCTTTATTCTTGCCGGAGATACCCCTACTCGTACCTGACTAAGACACTATAGCCTATTACTAGGCATCAACTCCGAGACCTTGTTTTGAGTATACCTCAAGGTTTGTCCTTCGATCTCACTCGAAGGCAAGAGGCGGCCAGGAAGCTCTTGCGAGCTCATTATGTATGGCTCTTATGGTCCTATCTCAGTCATTACCTTAACTTTCAGATTCAGATGCACTGACTTCCGAAAGGTGTTTATTAGACACCTTCCTTGCCCCTTTCAAAGCAAGGCATTTGTTTCCTGAAAAAGTAGCCTTCCTCAGTCCTTATTCGGAGATCATCCAGCCGATCAGTAAGATCATCTTCAACTGGTTGCGAGTATATTATCGGTCACCCTTGCTTTTAATAATAGGTGCAGAATAATTATAGTTAGTGTTCCATATTGGTATGGATTTTATCGATATATTTGGTGTATTATATATCTTAAAGTGTTCCATATTTTGGAACTAACTAACTATGGATGAAAAAATAAAGGTCAATTTGTCGTATCGTGACTACTATTCCTTATTGAATGATATGGAGCTATTTTATTATGTCAAAGAAAACGGAGAACTGAAGCAGAATCAGTTTCTGAATCAGTTAGTTGTCAATTTCTACAAGGATGATGAGAATCAGAATGAGTTGATATCATCCTTATTAGATAAGCAATTAAAAGCTAACATCAAAGGCAATATCAATGATTTAAAAGATTCTTTATTAAGTCTTTTAGCTACACCTAAAAATGAAAGCCTTATTTACCGCAGTTATGATTGTTCTTTATCCTTTAGACCAAGTAAAGAAAATCAGGATGTCTTTGATTATATTGAAGCCAATCTCTTAAAGAATGTTTCTATTTCCAGCTACTTCCGTTCCTTGTTTCATAGTTACCTAAGATTAAGCGGAGCTGAAAGAGAAGCCGTTATCTTTTCAAGAGAAACAAATCAAATCAATGAAGCCATTGAAAAAAAGAGAATCCTCCGACTTAAAATTGGTGGCAAAGAAGAAGAATTCTATCCTTTTCAAATGAGAACCACTAAAGAAGAGAACTTCATTTATGTGATTGGTCTTTTAAAAGGTAAGACCATTTATTCTTTCCATCTTTATAAATTGAAAGGCCTGACAATGACTACTCATACTTTTGAATTCTCCAATGCTGATAAGAAAGCCTTAACTAAAGCTTCTTCTTCCGCTATTGAATATGCAAATGCTGATTTAATAGAAGCCAAAATAAGATTAACTCCTCTAGGTCAGAAATCATTTAGAAGAATCTGGCATAACCGTCCTGAACCGATTAGGATTGAAGACGGCTTTTATTTCTTTGAAGCACCCTATCAGCAATTGCTCCATTACTTTACCCGTTTTGGTAATGAAGCTGAAGTCTTCCGTCCTTTAAGACTTCGGAATGATTTCAAGCACTTCTATGAGAAGGCTTTAAAAGCCTATACCGAAAATAAGACAGATAAAGAAACCTGGCCGAACCAAAACAAAAAGGAGGTGTGATTAAGCACCTCCAGACTTAACTAAATCAATGAATCCAAGTTCTTCTCCAGCTTTTTATTGACAGAGACATGAGGATTCTTAATTACTTGTCCTTTCATAAAGACATAGCTGAGTTTTCGTAACGTCTTCAGATCCTGATAGGGAGAAGCAGAGCTGACAATCATGTCAGCTGATTTTCCAATGCTGATACTGCCAGTGACATCATCAAGATGCATGATGGAGGCATTGATAATTGTAGCGGTCTTTAAGGCATATTCATTAGAAGCCAAAGCATACTTGTGGAAATAATTCAATTCCCTCCACATACCGGTTTGGGAAGCAAACGGACAAGAGGAATCAGTTCCTAATCCGACTTGAATGCCGTTAGCAAGGCATTGCTTGGCACAAGTGATGATACCATCAGAAACTATTTTGCAGGATGCAATCTGAAGAGGAGTGTAATGTGTATAGGGAGCAGGTAAAACAACCGAAGGAAGGGCTGGAGAAATAGTAGTGATGATATGAGAATTTCCTTTTTTAAGTTCTTCTATTTCCGAATCCGTCAAGACTGCGCCATGTTCAATCGTATCAACCCCGGCCTTCAGACAAATTTCGACTCCTTTAGTAGATTCCGTATGAGAAGCAATGATCAAATGATTCTTATGGGCTTCATCAGCACACCACTTAGTCTGCTCCAGTGTCATTCTGACATCTCCGGGTTCATCCGGCTTTGTGGCGTCCATGACGCCACCAGTCACACAGATTTTGACTAAATCCGTGTGATACTGAAGATTGTCGTTGATCAGTTTCACTAATTCTTCTTTTGTCTCGCCACCTCTAGCAATTGAGCCTACTCCATGTCCATGAGTAGTCGTAACGGCAAAACCGGAAACTAACATTCTAGGTCCGATATATTTGACGGCATTAATCTGGTTTCTAGTATAGACATCAGGATAATAGATATCACCAACTGCTCTAATAGTGGTGCAACCGGAATGCAGTTGATTAAGAGCACCTTGTTTTGCCATCAAACGCAAATACTTTTTTCCTAAAGGAGTAGCGGCAAAATCAAGAATCATCTCCTGTGCTTTGCCTTTCTTTGCGGTGGAATTTTTCGGTACTCCGTTTCCAAAAAGATGAACGTGAAGGTTAATTAAGCCTGGCATCAGATAATGATTCTGAATATCAATAATGGGAAGACCAGCTGGTATCTTCTCCTGTTCTCCGATACCAACAATCTTGCCCTCATTTACTTCTACATATTGATTAGGAATGATCTTATCATTGATAACATCCACTAAATTAGCGTTACTGATTACATAATGTTTGTCTTTCATCTTCTAATCCTCACTTTTTCTCTAATTGGAATAATTATAGTACCTACCTAAAGATAAAGAGTAGATAGCTTCAAAGTCTACCTTTTCAAGAATTTCAGAAAAAAGAAGCAAGTTTCGAAGAAAAACACCTTTTAATAACAAAGATTGGTAGGCATTGTTTTTTAGAAAGCCCTTTCATGGCATAAAATCAAAAAAAGCAGCGAAGAGCTGCTTTTATCTATTCATTAGTAAGAAACTAAAGAAAAAGTTATCCGATAATGAAGCTCATATAGGAAGTGAAGACACTAAGGAATTGAGATTTTCTCATCTTCGGAATAGCTAAGGGCTTGCCCTCAACTGTGACATCATCACTTGAAATCCCAGTAAGATACCTCATATTGACAAAATAGTAGCAATTGACTTCAAAGAAGGAATCATACAAGAAGTCTCTTTCAGCTTCTTTAGGAGTGGACTTAGTAACATAGTCTTTGTTAGCAGTATGATAAATTGTTTCCTTCTCTTTATATTCTAAATAGATAATATCATTGGTCTTAAGAGTGACATTCTCGTTACTTGAAGTAGTAATATCAACTGAATTGACACGGCTTCTTTTTACGTAAGCCATAATTGATTTCATCAAAGAGATGAATTCGGGATAAGAAATCGGCTTGGCTTTGAAGAACAAGCCATCAAAGCTATTGAATTCCAAAATGTCCTGAGATTCTTTAGTAAGAATGATGATAGCCGCATGAGGATATTTTCGTTTGACTTTAAGAGCTATTTCACTATTAGTAGGGTCATTGGTTTCAGCATCGAAAAAGACCATATCAAAAACATCCTTATTGGCATAAAACTCAGTGCTATTGCTGAAGAACTTAGTTACTAGTTTCTCCGGGCACTTACTTCCAAAATGGAAGACATAATTTTCGAATAGTGTCTTATGGGTAGCACTACTTTCGACAAAGGCAATGTTGGTCATGTTCTGTTCCTTTGATAAATTGTTAAAAAAGCAATCAAATACATTTGTTCTTAAGCTTATCATATTAAATCATTTATGGCAAAGAAAAGCCATTGATTTTAAGTTAATATGTTATAAGTAACCTAAATTTTCAATTGTTTCTAATGAAACAAAGGCTAGGAAAGAAATATAAATGTCTTCTTTAGAAAAAATATTAGTTTTTTCTTATCAAAAGACAGACAACTTAGGAAGTCTATACAGTATCCCTACGAAAAGACATTAAACCTGTTCAATTACTGTTTCAGATTCTTCACTGTTTGAATCAAAGGTTTATAAAAGCCGTCTAATTCTACTAGCGGAGCTTTGATCACTATATTAATATCATTCATATTTTTTAATAGCTGAGCATAGAAATCATAAGCAAACTTAGAAGGAACCAGGATTTCTTCTGAAACACCGTTTTTAGCAAAATACTTATGAAGATTTAAGATTAAATCCTTAAAAAGTTCTTGGTTGTCTCCAATGATTTCATCCTGAACCAGAATTTCTCTGGTTATAGGATTAAGAAGCACAAAATAATAATGACCTATTCTTTTAGCTGAATCATTATGATCAATATCAAAAGTCACATAACGGATATCAGACATCAATGACTGTCCTCTGTTAACAGTCATCAAGGGAAGAGAACTGACTTCTTCTTCAATATCCAACAAGGGACGAAGAGCTCCTTTTAAAAAGTCGGGTTCTAATTCTAAGGTAAACTGACCCGAATTAGGAATACAGGTAGCCTTTAAGAACTTATTTTCGAAGCAATTGAACATTAGTTTTTCTTCTCGGCACTGAAGCAGAATAGCAGTCAGATTACTGATCCATCTAGTAATAGTCTTCGCTTCTAAATGAGTTAGTTCCCCTTGATAGAAGACACCATGATTGAAGGAAGTGATAGCTAGAGCGGTTTCACCTTTCAGAATATTATTCAGTTGGCATTTATCCATGAAATTGAGGTCTTCCCGTAAAGCATTCTTAGGACGGACAAAATTCAAAGAGATCATTCTTCCTAATGTATTGATTAAATGGGAATCAGTAAGTTCCGGACTTTGGCAAAGACTGTTCAACAGCATATTGAACCCGGCTTGTCCCCATTGGAAGAAAAGACTATAGGTAGAATCCTGGCCTGCCATCATCGTAAAGTAGACATCAACGTTCTTGCTATCCACTAGATGGACAATTTCAAAAGGATGATATTTGTTTTTGGATTTCAGGCTATAGAATTCATAGCAGGCTTTTCCTAAAGTAAGATAATCATTTTTAGTAGCTTCATGCTGTTCTAAGCCAAATTCGCTCATCGTGTCACTGAGCAAGGAATTTTCTTTTTTTTCATAGAAAGCCGCCCACTTAAAGAAAGCCTCACGATTGGTATTCAGTTCTTCTTTAACCCCCGCTAAAGAAGAAGCAGTAAGGATGTCTTGAAGCTTTTGATTTTCTGGTAAGGCAACGAATTCCTTCAGATGCTTATCAATCTGATAGGAATCCAGTTTATAGAATGGCTTAAGATAACTTTTCACATTTTTGATTTCATCCTGGTAAGGATAGAATTCATCTTTTTTAATATTAAAGACCGAATATGGTACTTCAGCAAAGGTCAAATAACGGATGATATCGCTTCTTTCTCTAGGCATAACCTGTTCCCCCAATTTTTAATATATTGATTTTAACATAGAGCGACTGTTTTACATATGCAAAAGATACGAAAATGTGTACAACATTTTCGGATATTGTTTTTATTTCCTTTATTTTGAATACAAGCAAAGATAAAATTTCAACTCTTTGCTTCAAATGAATACTTGCTTAGATAGACAAAAACATCATAACCAATAAAGGAACGGCAATGATGATATAGCCGCCCACTAAAGCAAAAACATAGAAACCCATAGTAATAGAATCAACTACCTTGTTTCTTTCTCCAAGATGAGGATGATAGAACAATAAAGCCGGCGCTAAAAGAATAAGGTAGGGGTACTTTCCTAAACCTAAGTCATTAGCAGCACTGTTGCCTTTTAGAATAAATTCCAGAAGTCCGATAATAAACACAGTGCCAGCCGCAATCGCATTCTTCATAAAGAGGAAACGGTTGCCGTTCATTAAGGCTAAGGCTTTTTCTTTACCATATTTTTTTCATAGAAGAGCTTTAAGAAATACAGTCCTAATAAATAGGTGACGCACAATAAGGAGAACTGGGTCTTTTCACTGGCAAAGAGATAGAGAACCGGAATCGAGAGATTCCAGTTCCATAAGGTATTGGCATAATGGTAAATCAAAGTAAAAGAAATAATAATACCAACAGGTATTATCGTCAAAAGACGATAAGCTACTAATCCTTTATGTGTCTTAATTCTTTTCGGTGTATAGAAAAGAGTCAGCATCATTAAGAAGTAACAGGTAATAGTACCGAAGTTATTGGGTACTGTCACTTTCTTACTTAGTTCATTCAAGATCAGATTATTGCTATTAGCAAAAGCCTGCATGATGAGAGATTCCAAGAAGTAAAGCAGAACAAAGATAATCAAATAAAGGAAGACATTACTGAAGACTCTTTTATCATCAAGGAAGATATCGAAATCAACAAAGTAGAGTAAGAACATACCTATCATAAAGAGGTAGAAGAGAGTGTTAGGAATATCGGTGAAGTCATTTCCGGAGATTTGAATCACGCCAAAGAAAGTGAAAAGATAATAAAGAATTCGTAATGATCCGAAAAAGACAAAACAGATACCGATGATTTCAAAGAACGTTTCTGGCAAGAAAGGCGTGAATCTAAAGTCAGTCTTAGCATTAGGAAGTTTTTCTAAGTCCCTTGACGAGACTTCAACGGTCTCAAAGGAAGTCTTTTTTCTCTTTCTTCCATAAATCAGACAGTAAATCAGGAAGAATAATAATGAAGCAGCAGAGATTGCTCCTAATACTAAAAGAACTAATGATAAAGCTGAAAGATGACCTAGCCTTCTATTTCCGGCATAATAATCAGGAATCAAGCCCTCAAAGAAAGAATAATTCATACCGGTATTAGTAGTTATGAGACTATCGAAATTCGAGTTCAAATCGGCTAAATGAGTGGCAGTCATGGCTATGATGGCTTCAATAGCAGCTTGATCTGATTCATTAGAACTATCTAAGGTTGAAGAATAATCCAAGAAGGATGAGAACGTATAGACATCTTTTTCGCTTTCGTAATAATTCACTCGGTAACTAAGAGCAGTATCATAAACGACATAATTGACCTCTAAGAGCACAGGCTGGTTTCCAAATGAGAACTGATAAGTCAGACGGTAGTCATCCGTATGGAAAGTAGCTGTCGCATCAAGGATAGTGTATTCATCTTCATCATAGGAGCCCTGAAGAGAATACAAGTCACTGCCATCAGTAGTAAAGAATTCCGGTCTTTTCAAATCACTAGTCAGAGACAGTGATAAAGAACCATTCTTTTTGAGGTTATCATAAAAAGAAACATAGTTATCGGAGAAACTATCCTGAGAATGCTTGTTATACTGAACGGCGTAATAACCGCCAGCGCTTAAAACACCTATGGCTCCTAAAAGAAAAACTAGCAGGACGATTCTGAATACCAAATGGCCACAAAGATTCAAAAACCATTTGTGCATCTTCGATTCTTCACTGAGAGGAAGAGGAAGCGGATAAGAATAGTTTCCTTGCAGATATAAAGAGAAGTCTTCATCTAAAGCAGCTGAGATTTTAGCTGTTTGCTTCTTATTAGGCTTCAGATAGCCTTTCTCGATACTGGCATAAGTAGCAGTCCTCAGACCTAAAAAGCGAGCGAATTCTTTCCGCTTCTGTTTTCTAGCTATTCTTAGATGATAAAGATGAAGATTATAGCAATCCATAGGTACCTGATTTCTTTGATAGTTTCATGCGATTATTTCTTTGCTCATGTCCTCACATATTGTATAATTAATCCAATGGAATGTAATAGTGTTTTTACTTTTTTAGTATCAATTGGATGTCTCTTCAGCCTCTTTTCCTGTGGCCAGACTACTTCCTACACCCAATCCAAGTTTGCTTATGCTTCCGGTACCACCAAAGACTACGGTAACCAGGTCTACTATTCTGATGACTATTTTTCTGCTCCGGCTACTACTTATAATCCTTCTTTAGCTACCACTTCTTTATGCTTTGCTATGTCCTCCTTTGCTACTAATAACAATAAAACCAATTCTGATTACACCTATCGTTACAAGAACTGTGAAACTTTCTTAAAGAAATTCGGTTATTCCGCTATCACTCCTAATGCTGATTACTTAAAGAAACCAGGTCCGGATACGATTGGGGTTGTCTATAGTAAGAAAACAATCGGTGATGACACCATGATTGCGGTTGGTATCAGAGGTTCTAACTATGAACAGGAATGGGCTTCTAATTTCACACTTGGTAAATATGCTGATAATTCCTATCATGAAGGCTTCTATAAAGCCGCTGATGAATTACTAGTCGGATTAAAACAGTATATTTCTGATCAAAGCATCAAGGGCAATATCAAAATTTGGATGGCTGGTTATTCTAGGGCCGGAGCTACCTGCAACCTTGCTAGTGGCTTACTGGATAAAGCCCTTCTAGATAACAATAAGATCATTGGTGAGGATGTCACCTATCAAAAAGAAGATGTCTATTCTTATTGCTTTGAAGATCCTCAGGGAGCTTACTTTGATTCTGCTTTGGATGAAGTTGAAGTAAAAAGTGAAAACTATAACAATATCTTCAATATCATCAATGAAAATGATCCAGTACCAAAGGTTGCCATGACGGCTTTTGGCTTCACCCGTTATGGTATTGACTGCTACTTACCTGATTCCTTATCGGATAAGAACTATTATCTGGATATTTGCAAAGTAAAAGATATGTATGCCAAGATTGAAAATTACTCCGTTTTAGGAGGCGAATACCTCATTTCTGATTTTGAATATAAGAGTCTTACTTTAAGCGAAGATAAAAAAATTGATCATGTTCATTGGCCACAGGCTCTCTTTTTAAATGAATTCATCAATGCTTTAGCTGTCAAAGGAGTCAAAGACCGGGATTCCTATGTAACTAGCTATCAGGAAGGATTGAGAGATGTCTTCATTCTTCTCTATAAGAACGGTCTTCCCAAAGGTTCCTTGGTGGAATTAGGTATGAATCTAGCCAAGCAATTGATCAGCAATGATGAAGCCAATATCCTGATGGATGACTTAATTCATAATCCGACATATTTTGTCAAAGACTTAGTTCCTCTGATAAAAAGAACCTTAGATCAATCCGGTGTCAGCATCGAGGTTAAGGAACTGCTAACGGATTTAAATGATCTGCTTTTAGCAATTGTAAGAGTCTTCACCTATTCCGCCAGTCTGATTATTTCCTTAATCTCAACGACCAATATTAAAGCTATCGGTTCTGCTCATTATCCGGAGCTTTGCTTAAGTCATTTAATGGCTAGAGACAGTAATTACACCAATGATCCAGTTACTTCCAATATGGATGGAAGATACTATAAGTTCACCTCTGACAATATCACTAGTTCCTTCACTATCAGAAAAGGTAATCGCTTATTAGCTGAGATGAAGGAAGGAGTAGTCATCGAAGCGGATTCTACTACCCCTTATGGTATTGATAAGAATCAGTTTGTCGCTTATTTGCCTATCGATTCCGATTACACTATCGAAATGAGTAAAGACAGTAGTGCTACTTTAAGCATCTATGAGCCTACCAAATTGAAGTTAGTTGATGTCAAAACCGATTTTAATTCCAGTATCGGTGATTCCAGTCTTGATGGAAATGTCAAAGTAGAATTCAAATAGATTATCCTGTTTATCTTTATTTATCAAAAAACCATTTTATTAAAATAGAATGGTTTTTTATTTTATTCTGCAAAATAATGAATCAACTAATTTCAGAATTAATAATTCACACTTGAATAAAAAACTAGGCTTTGTTTTTACTATATCTATTCCACCGGCTAAGTTAGAAGCAAACAACACTAAAAGGTTTCCAAAGTTAAATCATTTTCTTCTTATTCGTTCCTATGTTTAGTATTTCATCACAAAGAACAAAATTGCCCTAATGTTTTTGTCTTGGCTTTGACAATAATCTTTACTGATTTTTTATCATAATTGTTTTAAATTCCACTATATAATCTATTAGGGCTTTTCAATTGTGGTTTTATGGTTCCAAATATTTTTTGCGCATTGCGTGCATTATTTGTCTCATTTTGCATACATACGTTTGCTTATTGTGAAGCCTATAAATAATATTAGATAATAATGTTTCTTTTCCTATGTTTTTGCTTATTGGTTACCTATAATCCCCTATGGAGGTAAATCATAAATGAAAGATTTATTACTAATGAGAGCTCCCTTAAAATACATTCAGGGAAAAGGAGCTTTAAAGCACTTCTACGAAAACTGCAAGTTCTTTGGAGACCATTTCTTGTTTGTCTGTTCTCATTCCGCTTATCAGGCCACTCATGATGCTATTGAGAAATCATTTGAAGGCAGTAAAGCTGTTCGCCGTTATGAAGTCTTCGGAGGCATTTCTTCCGTTGGTGAAATCAACAGAATGGAAGAAATTGTGAAGAAAGACGGCATTGATGTTGTTATCGGTGTCGGTGGAGGCAGTGCTATTGATACGGCTAAGGCTACTGCTTATTACACTAATAAGCGTATTGCTATCATTCCAACAGTCGTTGCCACTGATGCTCCCTGCACTGGTTTAAGTGTTATTTATAATGATGACCATTCCTTCAACTCTTATCTTTTCTATCCTAATAACCCGGATCTAGTTGTTGTCGATAGTGGTGTCATTGCAAATGCTCCGACTAAGTTCTTAGTTGCTGGCATGGGTGATGCTTTAGGAACTTATTTTGAAGCTCGAGCTTCCTATAAGACTCATTCTTTATCTCTAGAGAATGGTGGCATTACTCTTTCATCCTTAGCTTTATGTGAGCTTTGCTACAAGACTTTACTTAAAGACGGTGTCAAAGCCATGATTTCCAATGACAATCACTTAGTTACCCCAGAGCTTGATTCCATTATTGAAGCTAATGTCTATCTAAGCGGTGTCGGTGCCGATAACGGCGGATTATGTGTCGCTCATTCTTTCTACAATGGTGTTACTTCCTTACATAAGAAGACAGCAATGCATGGAAATTGTGTTGCCTATGGCACACTAGTTCAGCTGCTTTTAGAAGACAGTCCAGTTGAAGAATACAATCAGGTCAGAGACTTTGTCTACTCGGTTGGTCTTCCTTTGACTTTAGCAGACTTAGGCTGCACTCCTGAGGATGCCATGAACATTGCTTTAGCAAGCTGTGTCAAAGGTGAATCCATTCATTCCTTATCCGGTGACTGCAAGCCTGAGGAATTGCGTGATGCTATTCTTCTTCAGGATGCTTTAGGACGTAAGTTTTTAAACAAGTAGTTTTTAAAAGCCTTGATTGAGTCTAATGAGATTCGGTCAAGGCTTTTTATATGGATGTTTTCTAATTTAGCTATAAAACCATTTTATTTAAGCTAAGATGGTTTTATTTGCTTTCCACTTTTTGAAGTTTATATTCCTGTGGCTTCAAGAACTTCTTTTCTTCGACTAAGCTGATCAATAGATGAAAGACCATTCCAAAACCAAACATAAGAATAATAACATTCATACTCATTTTTAAAATCCCACTTGTATAACAAGCAAAGAAGATACCATAATAAATCAGGTTAACCATCAAAGAGCAGATTAAAGAATAAATAGTCTTTCCCATTCCGATAAAGATTGAATCGGGAATGATTGTTAAGGCATAAGCAATATAGAATGGAAAGAGTTTAATCACAATTTGGAAGATATCCTTGTGGTTTTCTAATTGTTCAGCATATTGAAAGAAGGGTTCCCATAAAGGAATAGTGACTGACCAGAGAATCACCGTAAGTAAAACCATCAGATAATAATTGCTTTGCTTTAAAGAGAAGTAACCATCTTTGCAATCGTGTTTAATAACTTCTCCTAAGGCAGTAACTGGTATTAAAAGCCAACCCCAGATAAAGTTATTACTGACCCAGTAATTTCCTTGCTGAGCAACCATATTGACCATTTTTCCAATCATCAAAGCATACACAATGTTATCGACAAACTGCTGTCCTCCGGAAAAGACGCCAATCTTTAACCAGCTTTTTGCAACTAAGCCGTCCTCTTTTTTAAACCAGCCAGGTCTTAAATATCCTTCAAGCAGCAAAACTATTATTCCAACCAGCGCCATGATGCTATTAGTCAAGATATTAGAATAGGCCACTCCATTTACTCCATAGTTAGGAATAAGTATAAAATCAGCGATTATTTCTAAGATTATCTGAACTATCATGAAGATATAGACATTTTTGGATTTTCCAATTACTACAAAGACCACATTCACAAAGCTAGGAATGATGCCTATCATGAAAGCTATCGTTTCCTTTTGCAAGTAACTGAAAACAAGATTAGCATCCACAGTTTCAGTGTTCATGGCTTTGACCAAACTTAATCCGTAAAAGAAAACCATCAATGAGAATAAAAAGTACAAAACAAAGACAATGATTCCAGTCTTAAAGACTTGCTTAGAAAAATCTTTCTTATCATTCTTCAGTATCCGATTAAGAATCGAATAAAGAGGTACTATCAAAAAGGCTCTGATAGTTTCATCAATCAGATCAAACCATTCCATCTGGCCAATGACATCTATTCCAGAAGTTGAGGTATTAGTAGAAATCAAGAAGGTTCTGATAGTCTGATAAATAGCCGGAATAAGACTTAAGGCACATAAAGCGATGAAAAGCGGGTAGTCAAAAGACTTCAGCCCTTTAAGAGCGTTTTTTATTTTATCCATTTAAGGTTTTCCTTTTTAACAATCCAGATACTGATTTTCTCTTCTAGAATACTGCATTATTTCTTTTTCTTTCCGCCTCTGGTATTCATTGTTTTCTTTTTTGTCTTCTTTTGCTGAATAAAAATGATTAATAATCGGCATATGTTTAATGGAATCAGCAATCAAAGGACAGTGTTCTTCCTGTTCCTGATGATTGTGGCATTTAAAGTAAGGATCATTTAGGTAGTTGGCTTTACAGATCAAATAATCTTCAAAGCTGACTTCAAAACAATTAATGATGGCAAATTTGTCATTATGCTTTACCCGTGGAGCGTTCCTAATATTCTGAGCGGCTTCTTTTCTAGATGAAGCCATGGTCGGAAAGAACTTTGAAATATAATTATTGCGGCCAACATGTCCGCATCTAGCTTCTACAACAAAATAATTCCTGTTTTGCTTTTTCATCCTATTTCTTCCTTAATCCTGTCACGATACAATTCTACAAAGACCTTGCTCCAGCCAATCCATTCAAAGATTCTCTTATAGTTTTGTTTGACACTTCTTTTCAATCGGCTGTCCATTACCTGAATCATCTTATCTGCCCAATTGGTCTTCATTTCTTTACTTGGACCATATTCTTTTAGAAGAGTCTTCATATCTAAGAAAATAGATTCACTATTCCGATCGTGGTCTCCAATATTAAGTCCTGTCCAGATCAGATAGATTAAGTCTTCGTATTCTTCACCGATTTTGGTAGTATCCCAATCAATGATACCGATTAAAGTATTATTCTCGTTAGGTTTCCTATCAAAGACCATATTTATAACCGAGAAGTCATCATGAACATAGACTTTCCCATTTCCAAGAGCTTCTTTAGATATCATATTGATGGTTTTCAGTGCTTTAACAATGCTGATTAGTTCTTCAATTGGCTCTTTAACAATATAGCCAGGAACAAAGCCTTTTATATATGAAAAGTAATCATAGCCTTTTTCTTGTTTAAGAAGACGAGGAACAAAAGAAACCTGATGCTGTTCCATTAACTTCAAGAAATCATATTCATACTGATTATGAGTACTGATTTTAACTAGATTACCGTTTTCAAGCCTTGTATCTCCATCTGAATATCCGCCAAGAAGTGGCTTAGAGGATATATTGAAATCTTTGATTTGCTGATTGAGATCATTAAGAAGATAAAGCATTTGATCTGGTAAATCAGGTTGAGACTCTAAGCGAGTAGTAACAATATTTCCATAAAGTGTCTGTCCTACTAGGATGAACCCTTCCTGATTAATGCTAACACCTACTTCATTTTTGAAATGCTCATTAAAATAAGCAAGGGATTTCTTATTTAGCTCAATAGCTTTCATTAAGAAGCTTTTGACTTGCTCAGGATATTCTTTTCCTCTCATTAAAAGGTAGTTGGCGACATTAAATAGGAGGTTGTTAACATAGAATCCTTTTTCGTCATGACAATGGAGTCCTTTATTCACATCAGCAAGAGAAATTACTTTTCCATTAAATAAACTGTTGAAGATATTTTTGGTACTAATAATTGCTTTTATCAATCCATTATCGATAAACAATTCCGGTTGAGCATAAGAATAACGCAGTCTACTAAATGGAGCAAAGACTTTTTCAAATAGCTTAGCATCATCACTTTTACAAATAAGTTCAAAAATAGAATCCTTTTTCCCCTTGTCGCCTAACAAAGGCCCATTTGTAGTTTCTAAAAGGTTACCCGAAAAATCTAATTGCAGTTTTTTCTTCTCTGCCAGATATCGAATTCCATTGATTGCATCATAATCAATAATGTAATCGAAAATATCCTTAAAATATTCATCAGTATGTCCAATGATTCCTTGCTCGTCTAACTTTTGATATTCCTCAAATGAATCAAGGCTAGCAGCATAACGAATTCCTTTATTAATGAATTGAATTTTTTTCTTTTGAGGAGAAATCATATCTGAAAAGCTGGTTTCTAAGATTCTTTCCATTGGAATTATGTATTCATAGCTCAAAGGCTTTTCCCCTGAAATCATTTTACTGAAGTTTCCTTTTCCTTTTTCGGCTTCAGTCTCAGGATCTTCCTTTCCTATTGAAACAAAGATTTGTCTAAGTAATCCTATTTGGGTTAAACCGTGTCTAGCAAGTAAGTCCTCTATATATAATTGTTGTTTTGGTCTCATGTTTTTTTGCTTTCTTTATGCTTTTAGCTTAATACCGTAATAAGAGTAAGGCAATAATAGTGTTGTCTTTTTCACAATATTAAGTTGTCTTTTTTTGAGTACACTATTTTTTTCTCTTCGTAAAAAAAGACAACTTGGGATTAAAAAAAAAAAAATATTCAATACAAATAAGCATTAGCCAATTAGTTGAATTTTAAAGTTTATTCTGGTTTAGATTGTTTCTTAAAAAAGTAATGCTTATCATAGAACAGAAAGATAAGGAAACTATTATGAATGTTATTAAAAAATTCTTCGATAATTTAAAGGAAAGTCATAATAAAAGCGTTTTAGTTTCTTTTATCAAAAAAGAGAAGAAACTACTAGATTATCTTCAACCAATTGATGAAACAATACCTGCTTTAATAACTAAACGGCTTTCTTTTTCCTATCAATCAAACGAATACAAAAACTTAGTCAAAGAAATACAGGATTTGACTGAAGAAACTAAGCAGCATAATTCGATTATCGATAAAATTGATTCCGCTAAAAAAGCCTTTAACTTGGATGAATATCTAAAGAATCCAGACAACGTTCCTAATGATTATCTGTTGTCTTTAAAAGGCATCTTAACAGAAATCAATGCCTTTCCTAAAAAAGAAAAGAATTACAAAGAATTTGCCAATGCCATTTCTGATTTTTTAACTAATTCAGATTCAATTAAAGAACAGTATTCTTCTTTAATTACAGCAAGAGCTTTTTTAAATGAAGAAAGAGATTATTATCTAGATGAAAGAATTGTAGAAGGCATCAAGCAGAAAACTAATTTGCTTTTAGAGCCAATCCTTGCTTCTAAAAAACCATACTATAGCGCCTCTGAATTTAATAATATTAATAGCTTTATTTCAAATAAAAACGAATCTTTCATTAAAAAGCATCTTAATGATTCCATATTCGATAATATTGGTGGCCGAAGTCTTGATTTTGATCAACGAAAAACTATCTTATGTGATTCAGTTTCTAACTTAACTATTGCTGGGGCCGGTTGTGGTAAAACTACTACTATCTGTGGAAAAGTAAAATACTTATTAGAGACTAAGAAAGCAAACCCAGATGAAATACTTCTTTTATCTTATTCTAAGAATTCAGCAAATGATTTGAAAAAGAAAATCAGTGAGGTAAACGATCAATTAGAAGTACGTACTTTCCATGCTTTAGGATTAAGTATCTTAACTGAAGCTCTGCATCAGAAAATGACTGTCGAAGATCAGTTTGATGCCATCATTGAAAGATACTTTCGAGAGAAGCTTTCATCTGACCAAAGAAGCTTATATCAAATTCTTACTTACTACAGTCTCTATTTAAAGAGCAATACTCAAAACTATTATGCTGATTTAGGTGCCCAGTTTACAGATTTAAGAAGTAAAGACTTCCAGACTATTAAGAATCAACTCTCGGATTTAGCTGACCCTAGCAAAGTTACTATTCAAAAAGAAGTAGTAAAAAGCTATGATGAACTGGCTATTGCTAACTTCTATTTCATTAATGGCATTAGATACGAGTATGAAAAGCCTTATGCCTATAATGTTTCTTCTAGTGAAAATAGGCAGTACCTTCCTGATTTTTATTTACTTGATTACAAAGTTTATCATGAACATTATGGTGTCAATAAAGAAGGACATACCCCTCAGTATCCTTTAGATGAAGAGAAAAAATATTTGCAAGGTATAGACTGGAAGAGAAAAATTCATGCCCGATACGAGACAACCTGCATAGAAACTTATTCCTATGAATTCACAGATGGTACAATATTTACTAAATTAACTGAAGAATTAGCTAAGAACCATATTCCTCTTAAGCCTTTAAATGCAAATCAAGTCTACAAAGCCATGAATTCCATCTACCAGAAACAGGATTTCAAATCCTTAATTTCCTTAATCAAGTCATTCATCAATCTCTACAAAGCCAAATACTCCAATAGTTCATATTTTGAATTACTAAAAAAAGAAGCCGTGAGGTTCAAAGATCAATACAACATTAACCGGGCTTGTATGTTCCTCGATATCTGCAAGAATATCTATGAATATTATCTTTCAGTACTAAAGGAAGAAAACAAAATTGATTTTGATGACATGATTAATCAATCAATGCAGAAGCTCCCTTTACTAAAAGACTACAAATACAAATATATCCTAGTAGATGAATTCCAAGATATTTCCTATAGTCGCTTTCAATTCCTTAAAGCCTTAATTAATCATGGTTCCTCTAAATTATTTGCCGTCGGAGATGATTGGCAAGCCATCTATCGATTCTCAGGTTGCGACTTGAATATTTTCTTAGACTTCAAAAACAATTTTGTGGACTCTACTATTCATTTTTTGAGCCATACTCATCGAAACAGTCAGGAGATACAAAATATCATTGAACCTTTCATCACTCGTAATCTTCAACAGATTAAAAAGCATTTGGTTTCGGATAAACATCAAAAGGATCCTATAAGATTGCTGTACTACAACTATTCCAATAGACAGGAAATCTTAGTTCAGGCCTTAAGAGCTATTGATGCCATGAATCCAAAAGCATCCGTTTTACTTTTAGGAAGAAATAACTGTGATCTCAATTATTATCTGAACAGTGAGCTAACTATATCAAGCAAAGGACTACTTAAACACCATCTATTTCCTAATCTATCCCTATCGTTTAAAACCATTCATGGCTCAAAAGGCTTAGAAGCTGATTATGTCATTGTTTTAAATAATTCGGACGGACGAAATGGTTTTCCATCCACTATCGAAGATGATGAAATCCTTTCTCTCGTTCTAAGTGAAAAGAGTAATTTTCCTCTTGATGAAGAGAGACGTCTTTTCTATGTTGCTATCACAAGAACTAGAAATGTTACTTTTCTTTTAGTTCCATTGGATTCACAATCTGTTTTCATCCAAGAAATAGAACCGTATATCTATATTGTCAACCCACAGATTAAACATGAAGAAGAAAAGCCTATTCTTTGTCCTAAATGTCATTCAGGACATCTAGTATTAAGAAACAATGGAACTTTTTATGGGTGCTCAAACTATCCTTATTGTGATTACACTAACAGACACGTTGAAGATGTTAAAAAGAACAGACGTTGTCCTGTTTGCGGTGACTTCTTAGTTTGGCGAAAAGATAAATCAGGTCATTATTTCTTAGCCTGCTCAAGTTATCCAAAATGTACCTATACTTCTAAAAGAAGATAGAAGTTGTTTATTAATATTAAGAGTGTATTTTACTTATTTTTGTAGTATTACATTCAACCACTTATTGCTTCTACCCATACTGTCATCATCAATCCAAATGTCGATATCTTCTAAACCAGTTCCTTGGATTAATTCTAGAAGACTCTCTTTAGTTAAATCAGTATAGTAACGATTATCCCGATATCCTTCAAAGTTTCCTTCTTTAAAAGAGACAAAAAGAATACCGTGATCTTTTAAAGCCTGTGCAAGCTTTAAGAAGATTGACTTAAGTTCTTCTTTCTTAAAATGAAGCAACGAGGCTGAACAATAGATTGCGTCATATTTGTTAACTTCATTGAGGTCTTCGATCTTTCCATCTATGACATGCTTCAAGCCAATTTCTTTTCCGTGAAGAAGGAATTCCTTAACACAGTCAAGTGAATCCACCTGATAGCCTTTTTCTTGGAAATAAAGGGAATCACGTCCTGATCCAAAGCCAGCATCCAGAATCAAGGACTTAGGTTTTAAATGACTAAGAAACCTGTCTCTTGAAGAAGAGACATTCAAATTAAAAGAGGTTGAGATATAAGTCTTGGCATTCTCGTCATAGAAGTCCTTGGTCTTTTTGTTCATAGCTGGAACTCCCGATAGAAACGATCAACTAAATCATTCTGGTTAGCAAATTGCAATTCATTCCAATAGTATTTCAGCATGCAGGAAGCAATTGATTTAAAGGAGACAACTATCTGCTTATCTTCTTTCTGATAATCAGAAAAGGATAAGCATTCTAAAATAGCTCTTCCCCAACTGAGTTTATAGGTGTTGGTATTCTTCATATTCTCGATGATATCTAACCAATCTTGGATATAAGGATCAATCATTCTGTTTACTAAAAGGATAGCACTTTGTGATTTGAATTAATAATAAGATCTCCATCTGATAAGAAAGGCGTTTGCATGATATTTCTATTATTTTTCCTAACGCTTTCTATTTTCTTTTGCTACAATATCCAAGTCGTTTAAACTATCGAATTTAAAAAACGCTCATGTTTCCAGAACTAATTCTGGGTTTCAAAAAGCGTTTTTTTATTTTTGTTTTAGGGGCATCTATGACTAAAGCGGCTAGTAAATTCAATACGAATTCTTTCACTGAATGGAAAATAAGCAAGCTCTTGCTTCATTTCTCTATTCCGTGTGTTCTGTCTCTATTAGTAGGTGCTTTATATAACATCGTTGACCAGATTTTTGTCGGCCAAGGTGTCGGTTATCTAGGTAATGCAGCTACAAATGTTGTCTATCCTATGACTGTCATTGGTCTAGGCTTTGCCTATCTTTTAGGTGATGGCTGTGCCGCATATTTAAGTATCTCCTTAGGTAAGGGTGAGAAAGAGAAAGGCTCTAAAGCCGTAGCCAATGTCTTGATTATTTTACTAATCATCAGTGCATTAATCATGACCATCGGTTTTTGTTTTCAGGATCAGCTTTTATATTTCTTTGGTGCCACGGATACCTGCCTTGATTATGCGAGAACCTATTTCAGGATTATTCTTTCGGGTATGTTCTTCTATATCCTAAGTTCAGGTCTTAATTCCATTATTCGAGCTGATGGTTCTCCAAGTTACGCCATGATTTCTATGGTCTCCGGAGCTGTTCTGAATCTGATTATGGATCCGATTGCTATTTTTGGTTTGAATCTTGGTATTGCTGGGGCTGCTTATGCAACCATCCTTTCTCAGTTAGTGACTTTCCTTATTTCTCTAATCTATTTATGGCATTCTAAGACATTTAAACTAAGCCTTAGTTCTTTTAAGTTTAATCCCAGTATTTTAAAAGATGTTGTGGTCTTAGGTGTTTCAAGCTGCATTACCCAGTTATCAATTGTTATTACTTGTGTGGTAACTAACCACATCATGATTACCTATGGAGCTAATTCCGAATATGGATCTGATATTCCTTTAGCAGTCATGGGCATAGTGATGAAAGTCTTTTCAATAGTAATAGCAATCATCTTAGGAATATCAGTTGGTGGACAACCGATTATAGGTTTTAATTACGGAGCTAAAAGATATGACCGAGTTTTAAAGACTTTTAAAATCATTATTATCTCAGTTGGAATAGTAGGTTTGATTGCTACCATTGTCTTTGAAGCCTTGCCCCAGTATGTAATTCTTCTATTTGGAGTAAAAGGAGAAGAATATACTAAGTTTTCCATTCTCTGTTTTCGAATTTATTTAGGGGGAATCTTTTTGACTTGCTTGCAGAAATCAAGCTGTATCTTTTTACAGGCTTTAGGAAAGCCTGTAAAAGCTATTATTCTTTCTTTGATTCGAGATACGATATCCTTAATTCCGGCGGTTCTAATTCTTCCTTTATTCTTAGGTATTGAAGGAGCTTTATGGTCAGGTCCCTTCTCAGATGTGATTGCTGGTATTGTGACTTTCATTATTGTGGTGATTGAATGCCGGCATCTTTCTATTCTAGCTAAGGAAGATAATAATACTGCTTTAAAAAGCAATACATAAATATCTTTAGATTGACAAAACTAGGCAAAAAGAGAAAAATATAGATAGTAAAAAGGAATATGTTGGCAGGAATACTTTCTTTCGTTTTGCTCTCTTTAGTTATTCCTGTTTGCATTAAATGGAAAAGATATGAACAAATTATTAAGGAACTTAACAGTAGTCTTCATCCTAACTGTTTTTGGTGTCTCCAGCTGTTCCCCTAATCAATCATCTAATACTTCAACTAGTGAGAACAGTTCTGAATCTTTGATATCGGAGTCAACTAGCACTAGTGATTCCACAACCAGTATTGTTCCTCTTGATTATTTTCTCATCACAAACGAAAAGCCAGCTGAAGTTTATAAAACCAAGTCACTTCAAATTGAATGCTTATTTTATCCTGAAAATGCGACTGATAAGTCCCTTAGTTTTGTATCCAGTAATCCAACTATAGCTTCAGTATCTAATACTGGTTTAGTTAGTGGTCTTGATGTTGGCACATCTAATATCACAGTGTTCAACAGTGACAAATCAAGTACGGATTCAATCACAGTCAATGTTTTGCCTTTTACTCCCGTTACCTCTGTAACAATCACTCAAACGAAAAAAAATCTTTTAACAGGCGGCTTTTTAAACTTAGAAGTAAAGGTAGAGCCTGAGGATGCCACCGATAAATCGATTGTTTATACTTCCAGCAATGATTCGATTATTAAAGCCGGAACCACAGATACAGTGGAAGCCTTGACTGCCGGTATTGCTACTATCACCGCTACCTCCAAGACTAATCCGGAAGTCAGTGATTCGATTGACTTGGAAAGCTCAGGCACTGATTCATTCAATAGCTATCATGTCGAAAAAGACATCACTAAAGACATTTCAATGCAGGAAATTCAGAAAAGTCAAAGTCTTAATTCTATTCCTAACATGAATAGCAAGCAGAAAATGTTAGTCATTCCTGTTGAATTTGCTGATTATCCTTTCACTGCTTCCACCATCAATTCCCTTGATGCTCTCTTCAATGGCAGTAATGAAGATGGTACGACTGATTACTGGGAATCAGTTTGCTCCTTCTATAAGAAATCCAGTTACTCAAAAGTCAACATGGAGATGACTATTGCTGATATTTATCGGCCTATTAATGCCTCTACTTCTAAGCAATACACTACAAGTGATATTCAGAGTTTGAATTACACAATCACGGTTGATTTCTTAAGAGGAGCCGTAGCTGATTACAAAACAAAAAACAATACTGACTGCACTGATTTTGATAATGACAAGGATGGTTTCATTGATGCCGTCTATTTAGTCTACAGTGCTCCTGATTATATGCAGGCTGAGAAATTGAACGAAGATATCTTCTGGGCATTCTGTTACTGGGATTGGGAAAACTTTAATAATAGTAGTTTAACAAGCCCAATTCCAAACAATTATTTTTGGGTTTCTTATGACTTCATGTATGATAGCGGAAAGGATAAAATTGATTCCCATACCGTCATCCATGAGACGGGTCACTTGTTAGGAGCTATGGATTATTATGATTACGGCTACAAAACTAATCCTCTTGGCGGGCTTGATATGATGGATAATAACATTGGTGACCACAATATGTGGACCAAGATGAGTTATGGCTGGGCTGATCCAATTGTGGTCACCGGCAATAGCAGGATCACTATCAAGTCAACTCAGATCCAAGGTGATGTCATTGTCTTAGCACCGGAAGACTGGAATGGTACACCATTTGATGAAATGATTACGATTGAACTATCCACACCGACAGGTCTTAATAAGGTCGATGCCGAAAATAAATATATAGGTTATTATCCTTATTTCTACACCAAACCGGGAATCCGAGTTCAGTATGCTGACTGCCGCTTAGTCAGTGGCTACAACCAATATATTGATATGTCAGACCCAAGTAAGGTCAGCGGCAATATATACCTTGGTCCATCGAATACAGCTGACTATAATGGCAAAAATAGTCTAAATTATACTAAAGAGAATTACCGACAGTTATCTCTTATCCAATCAGGTAAAGAAGCTACTTGCATCAATAAAAATATAGCAGCCTCAGATGATGATTTGTTTCATGTCGGTGATTCCTTCAATATGAATGACTATCAGGAATTCTTCCCTAATAAAACTACGCTTGACAGTGGTAAGAAGCTTCCTTATGAATTCTATGTTGAATCCATTTCTAATACAGAAGCGACGATTGTTGTTCAGAAAATCTAGAAAGAGGAATTGATTTATGAAAGAAAGAAAGTTATTTGTCGGGTTGCTGACGGTCGTCCTGTTACAGGGCTGTGGCAATACTTCTTCATTATCAGTAGCCGAGGATTCTTCATCCAGCAGTGGAGAAACCAGCAGCAGTTCAGCCAAAGTTCTTACTAAAGATGAAATCTTAGATCTCTTAAAGACTAACTTCACTCTCAAGGGAACTAATCATCAAGTAATAACTACTGCTAGTGATGGTAAAGTGTTTGTAGATACGACAAACTACTGTGATTTTAAGTTTGCACCTGAGCATTTCTATGCTAATGGAGCTACCCATACCGGTTATGTATACCTGAATGAAAATGTCTTTATGAAGGAGGATGGTTATGCCTATGCTTCTCATTTAGACAAAGAGAATCAGGTAGTGGATGAGAAAGCCACAATCTATGATTCCACACAAGAAGATTATGTTCCCTATCTCTTTAATGAAGTCACTTCCTATAAGAAGAACCCTTTCTCCTATTTCACAAGTGACATGGTAACCATGTCTAGTGACAATAAAAAATTATCTTTTGCCATTGATAAAAAGGTTGGTGAATATAACCCTGCACTCATCCTTTTCCAAACCTTAACCCAAGAACCGATTACGTCTGTGAAATCTTTGACTGTCACCTTAGATAGCAACTATCTCCCTCATATTATTCTTGCAGACACAGGTGAAGTCACTGGTTCAATGTTTGTAACCACTACGACCTTTGATTACACTTTCTCCGATATTGGCACTACAAATTTCAAAGCTTTGACACCCTGCTTAAACAAAACCGATGTCGAGCCTGTAGTAAATGGCTTAGATGCCTTAGCTCAGAACAACTACACGATTACTTCCTATATTTGTGGAACAACCAATTATTACAATACGGAAATAACTTATCCTACCTTAGAAAACTACGTTTTCAAAGTTACCCCAACTGGCTATTACACTGATAAGGAATATCAGAAAAGTGTCGTCAAAAAGACCACTGGAGTTAGTTCAGTATCTTACTACCCTATAAGTGGAAAAGCCTATGAAGAAAAGACCTCAAGCACAACCTATGAGTCTTTGTTACCTACATATGATATCTCAGAGAATTTCTTCATCAAACAGAAAGAAGGCGTCTATAAAGTCGAACCGACAGCTGCCCAAACCGTTTTAAAAGCTATGAATATTCCTTTTGATGCCAAATACGAGCACATGGATACCGACACCTTTTATATTTATATCTATGATGGTCAGATAACCAAAATCTCATTTAATTACAATGACATCATGGGAGTCGAGCCAATCACTTACATTTATGATGGAATCGGAACAACAGCACTGCCTTTTGATACCACGGCGGTAGTCCCACATGTTGATAAGCCAAAGACTCAGACAGAGTTTACTCCTAAAGAAGAAAATTATTTCCTTTCTTACTTTGGAAAGAAATTCACATTCCCCTTCGTCAATTCCAATTCCGGAGAACAATATTCATTGAATGAACTTTTCTATATCTCTGAAGATATTATTCCTATTGGAATCGAAATGAGTGCAACTCTAACAAAAGATGATGGTACTGCTGACACTGAAAACCTAACCGCCTTAAAAACCAATTATGAAGCCAGTGTTCAAAAAGCCGGCTGGACCTATAAAGGAAAAGCAACCAATTCAACGCTGGATTATGTCACCGGTGAAGAATACACTAAAAACGACTGCAGTGCTTTCTTCTATGTGGATGATTCGCAGTTTACGATTGATATTCTTTACTCTTCAGACATCAATTTAAGTGATAATAGCCGAGTTGATTAAAAGATAGCATCTTATTCTTCCAATATTATTCGTTGTCTATAAAATCTTTAGTTCAAAGACAGCTGCAGGAAACTTACTTAGCTTCCTGCAGCTTTTTCTTTTCTTCCCATTTGGAATAAAGAGACATCACTAATTTACTGGCAAAGTAAACAATCACAAAAAGAGACAAGGCACCTATTGAGAGAACAAACAATTTTAAAAAGACATTGTCAGGTAGCCAGCTCGTAATCGAGATACCGGTAGTGTCATGAGCTAAATAGAGATAATTAGCATCAGGAATATAGTAATTAGCAATGCAGGCAATGACAGCTAAGGTAAATAAGAAGATAAAGGGTTTATAGATTTCTTTGATACTAGGTCGATAGCCGTAAACGAAAGTCATATAGAAGACAGCCAGGATTGGTAAGATATGTTCAGCCCAGTACTGATAGTACCGGAAATAGGTAGGACCCGTGGTTGAAATGACTGATGGCAGAAAAAGAGGGAAGATTCCGGCCGTCAGACAGGTAAAGAAACAGATCTGATATAGACTTGGGCTTTTCTTCATCAGCATGAAACAGGCAAAGATACAGGACCACTCACAGACTTGCAGAGGTAGCTTAGTCAGTAAGTTAGTTTTTTCAGTTGACCCACTTCCCACATAGAGTAATCTCCAGAAATAGGCCATTTCAAAAAAGAGCATCACTGCCGCGAAGATGAAACGGACATTCTCTTCATGCTTCAAAGAAGCTAATTTCTTCCGAAAATGAAAAATCAGAAAGATTCCTAAGCCTAGGATGATTAAAGGAATGAAATGAGCTAGGCTCCACATCTTGAAGTCTCCTTTTAAGCCATAGCCAAAGAAGCCTTCACTATAAAAATCATTCGTAATTGCCGGTTCCATTTTGCTTTTTCCTTTTCTTTTAGGTTCTACTCTTCGTATTGATGGCTAAGTTCCAGTGTCTGACTTTCTGCATGCAGATAAAATGAGAAACTAATGAGAACAATAAAACTACTCCAATTGTAATTAGATACAGATAGGGATTGATGATCAAAGGGTATTCCCGGATTAA